>OMGH01000621.1_pt1 | contig 28793 bp, 19 predicted proteins | sample 1645841 | NCBI WGS metagenome assembly OMGH01 (sample SAMN00849584, study PRJEB25192) | human gut metagenome
CATCGTGCAGCAGAGATTCAGATGGAATGCTTCGTCAAAGTAGTTGATGTCCAGCTTTTCGATGCTAAGGTCACGTTTGGGATCAGTTCCTCCTACATTATTAATCAGTACGTCTATTCTTTGATATTCATTCATGGAAAAATCAATCAACTCTTTGCAACTCTGGAGTTCGGTGGCGGAGAAATAGACATGGCGCACGTCGGCCCCTGCATGAGTAAGTTCGTTGGCAAGCTGTTCCGCCTTTTTTTCAGAATGGTCAGCGATGACTACTTTGCCTCCTTCGGAGACAATGCGGCGTGTGGTTGCTTCGCCAATGCCACCGGCAGCACCGGTGATGACGACTACTTTGTTTTCAAATCTTTTCATATATGTTGAGAATTTGATGATTACCTTCCTCTAATTAACAGCTAATGAATGGATTTGTTGTTGCCTGTAAACTCTTATTAATAGGAATCGGCAACAGATTCGAAAACTTTTGCATCTCATCCAGTTTTATGGGTTAAATATTTAAGAAGACTGCTAAATGTTAACATGAAGTTGCTTATTTGTTAATGCGGTTCTGATTCTATTAAACCATGTTATAAGATATCCCGTTTTAGCCGGAAAATTTGGAGATGAGGCAAAAGTCCGTATCTTTGTACTGTGTTTTTCATAGTATTAGATTTAAGGTTAACAAAGATTGGCTGTCTGGGATAGATAGCCTTTTTTTTGCTCTTATGCGAAGGAATTATTTGGAGTCCGGGCGTGATTCAGAATAATGAATATTGATTGTTTCGCAGACTTTTCATTTCCCGTTCCTTCACTACATCATCTTCTGCCGGATGCCCGATCAGCAAAGGCGAATTCCTGTCATGTTTCTTAGTGTTATATTCCACACTGTTGTAATTGCCTTTGATGGCGTAACAATAGATGCATCCGTTGAGGCAACTTTCATAAGTGCCTATGTCGATACTTTCAATGCAATTGCAGACATTCCGCTGATTTTTGTCTTTTTTTGGCAAGGAGGGGGTAGCCGGTGATTCTTTCGATCAGTTCTTTGTCGATACACAGTCCGGCAGGGATTCCCAAATGTCTCAGATCAACTTTGGAGGTGCAGGTATCCAGTTGGATAGCAGGATATTCGTTGATGGTATTCCTGAAAGAGACGGCTATTTCTTCAATCTCCTCTTTTCGCAACGGCTGTATGTTGAACTGGCCGACTGCGGTGCGGATATGCTGGTAATGGTCAATAAATCCCAGCATACACTTTTCGGTATGGTCTTTAAGTCCGTAGGCAATTTGGGCGAATGCCTCCTTATGGAAAGAAACGTCATATTCCTCGTTAGTCAGTATCGGGTCATAGCGCCAGATCACTTTCTCTTTTCCTATTTTATCCGAAAGGCGTTTGAATATGTCTATTCGTTTGTCGATAGACGGCAGATTATTTTCTAATTTCTCTCCGTAAGGATTGAGGGTGAACTGAAAGTAGTATTTGTAGTCTTGCAGATGATCCAGTTTATCAATCATCGGAGCAGGATTCTTGGTCCAGAACACGATGCAATCTACCACAGCAGGATGTAAGCTGACCTTGCTGATCATTTTAGGATTAAAAGGATTGGGAACTAACACGTATCCTTCTTTAATCCGGTTGAAGAACCATTGCGAATAGAATGCCGGAATATCTGTCCGGCGGCTGGCGCTAATTATCATATTTCAAAGTTACGGTAAAATTGGTTGTATTGCAATAATTCCGTGATGAAAAATAATCAATAGAACGGATGGATGGGAGAATAGAGCATACTGATAAAGGTTTAATAAGAGATGAGAGGAAAAAGCGGACTTAGTTGCTTTTTCAAGAATCTCTTTAAGCAGGAACTGTGAATGAATATGTTAAATGTTAACATGAAAAGTCTGAAATGTTAATGCGCTTCCGAGAATATTAAACCGTGTTATATTATCGTCCGATTCGGCTCTGAAATTTGCTATTTACTTGAAAGGTGGTATATTTGTACTGTGTTTTTTTCATAAGTATTAGATTTAAGGTTAACAAAAGATTGGTTGCTCGTGATGAGTAGCCATTTTTTGTTTTTATACGTCGATAATTGTTTATTCTTTAATCATCGTTAATAGCATCTTGAATTTTTCCACCGTTGTAAGTGTATGTGATACCTATTGTTTGTACATAACAAAAATCGTTTTTTATTGTTATAGTACGGAAAGTAACTAATAAGGAGAACATTATGAAAAAGAAATTTTTATTGTTTGGAGCACTGGTCGGTGCTTTGCTGTTGTCTTCCTGTTCGGGAGGAAGTAAAAAGCAGACTGTATCCTCGGAAAGTACGGAGGAATTGGATGATGCCAGTAAGGTGATCAATTATTATCATATGTCGCTCGCTGTATTGAGGCATGTGGCTAATGCGAAAGATATAAACGCTGTGTTGGGGTACATGGAACAGACTGGGAAAGTGCCTGAAGTTGAACCGATTGCACCTCCGGAAATAGCTGCCCGTGATACAGCGGAATTGTTGGACCCGGGAGACTATTTTAATCCTGAAGTCCGTCAGAATCTAAAGCAGAATTATGCCGGATTGTTTAATGTGCGGACACAGTTCTATGATAACTTCAATAAATTTCTTGCTTATAAGAAGTCGAAAGATACAGCAAAAACGGCTCAGCTTCTGAATGAAAACTATAAGTTGAGCGTAGAACTGTCCGAGTATAAGCAAGTGATTTTTGATATCCTAAGTCCTTTGACCGAACAAGCGGAGAGTGAACTTCTGGCTGATGAGCCGTTGAAAGATCAGATAATGGCGATGCGCAAGATGTCAGGCACGGTGCAGAGCATAATGAATTTGTATTCCCGCAAACATGCAATGGACGGAGTACGGATTGATTTGAAAATGGCGGAGCTGGAGAAGGAACTGAAGGCTGCGGAAAAAATTCCGGCTGTTACAGGTTATGATGAAGAACTGAAGAATTTTCAGAGCTTCCTCTCTACCGTTAAGTCCTTTATGAATGATATGCAGAAGGCAAGAAGTAAAGGTGCATATTCGGACAAAGAATATCAGGCGATGTCAGAAGCCTATGAATACGGGCTTTCTGTTATTTGAAAAATAAGACCCCTTGCCTGGCTATTATATTATACCCAGGCGAGGCATATTTTATGTTTTGTCGTTATTGATAATATCTGTCGATTCTTTTAATAACATCTTATTTTCAGGACTTAAAAGTAAATCACATATAATGGGCTTTTTAGTTTTCCAAATAAGTGTCGGCATGGAGTTATAGGATAAATTATTTTTTATAATGCATTGTAGCAGATGTATAGTCGTTACTTGATATTTATTTTTTAATTCGTTTACTTTACCATAAGTAAGTTTCTTAAATTCTTTCAAAGATTGCAAGATGCTTTCTTCGAAAGCGAGATTTGGAATAGTTTCGAATATATGATTGATATCTGTACGCCCATCTGTTAAAGTAGCTCCAAGACCTGTTTCTTCACAAAAATCAAGTAATGCCTTGAATTTTTTTTGTACAGATTGGTTGGCCATTTCGGTCAACGGCTTAATTTCTACAACGAAACCTTTCCCATCATCAAGGAAGACTATAGCATCAGGGGTATATTTTCCTCTATCGTATGTGATTGTAATGCCTTGTTCGACATAATAAATAACCTCATGTGATTTTTCTAAACGTTTATAGAATTTTTTCTCAAGCATCGATTCGTAAAAAACATTTCTTTGAAGTTTATTACTATAGAACTCTCCAGCTTCTGATTCTAAATATTTTTTGTTTGGGTCATAGTTTCTATGAGGAGTTATTTGGTGGATTTCTTCAAGAGTCCATGACTTCACATGATCAAACCATATAATTTTGTTTGTAATAGCTGTCAATTGTGAATTTTGCTTTTTGGGAAAGATTGTGCTTGTTTCTTTGATTTCTCTTTTCCAGGTTTTGATAATGGAATAATCCTGTTTAAAGTAAAGTTGAGCTAGATCAAAAAGAGTTTCTATGGGATATTCAGACAGATGGCTTTCTTGAAATTTTTTTAAGTAGCAAGCAAAATTGTGTACTTCATCAAGATTGATCTGGTGATTATTAGTCAATAGATTATCAATCTCAATGATGGCTGGGATATTTCTTTTTCTTAAAATTCCGAATTTCTTGAATACTTTTACTTTTAATTGACGGATTCTTTCACGACTAAGTCCTAATTGATCTCCCAAACTTATCATATTTTGTATTTCGTTTCCTTCCAAACCATATAATTCGGAGAAGATGTATTGCTCTCTGTCACTATATAAAGGTGTACCATCTTTTTTAGTGGCTAGTATGCACAGTTTAAGAGCAGTTATGAGACGAAGTCCTTGAGCATCCATACGGTTTTATGTATTGTGTGTATTAATAGAGAACAATATTAGACAATAAAAAAGAAAAAAGACATAAATACTTCTATTCTTTTCAAAAAAATCAAAGGTACAAATAAATATTACATAGCTTGTTTTTAGTATATCATAAGATTGACCTTTTTCAATTAATTTCAAGTCAATTATGTCCTGATAATATCGTGACCTCTTCGGTAGCTCCTCATAATTTGTCGTTTGCATTTCAAGATTAAAAACAGTATTTTTGTCATCTTCAACATAGATGTCCAGTCTTATTGACTTTGAACCCGGTGCAATCTGAATGGTTTCTTCATAATCAAGATATTCAATGTCCCTTATCTTAATGTTTAATATCTGCTCTAACACCGGCTTGCATATCTCTTTATTAGACATTACTTTGGCAAACATAAATGCATCTGTTATTCCTAATTCTTCATATTGTTTTCCCATTATCTTATCCTCCCTTGTTTATTTAATATCTAAATATATTTTAAATAATAAATGCGCTTCTATCAACATTTTATTTATGTGTTTCGGAGTCAGTTTATGTGATGTTTACCTTATATAAAAAGCCAACTGGAAAGTATTAAACTTTAAATCTAACTTTCTAACCAGCTTTTTATTAACTTTTTTGAATAGTATTAGATAAATAGTTACATCATAAGCAGTATTCGTATTCCGCTTCGTTCCATACTCATATCGCGCTAGCGCGATATATTCCTGAATTAAAAATGCTTTTATTGAGCAAGCTCATAACGCAATTTTATTTCAGTCATGCACCGCTTAAAGTTACGCGTAAAAAGTCCCGGTAAGATTGGTTACCCAATCTTCCGGGACTATGAGAATATGAGAAAGCAATGCTTTTCAATATTATCAGGCTATTTTACTTTGACTACATGATATAATGTGTATGTCTTACCACCACTTGTAACTGTAATCTTAATTGTAGCTTTGCCTTTCTTAACAGCTTTAACTTTACCCTTCTTAGAAACCTTAGCTACCTTCTTGTTAGATGTTGCATACTTAACTGTAGCACCACTTGCAAGGTTTGCTAATTTAATCTTCTTAGATTTGCCTTTCTTAAGAACTGTTTCGTCTGCAACTGCAAGGTTCTTTCCTGCTTTGCTAATCTTGCTTACTTTGAAGCTTGTCTTAGCTTTGCCCTTAACTTTGACATTGAAGTAGTACTGGCTTACAACACTGCCCTTCTGGATGCAGATTGTTAATTTAGCTTTACCTTTCTTCTTTGTCTTAATTACACCCTTATTACTAATTGTTGCAACTTTCTTGTTGCTTGTGTAAGTATAAACCTTAGCACCCTTAGTATTCTTAAGACGTAACTTGTATGTAGCCTTAGCGCTTAACTTCTTGCTTGAAACTACTGTTGGAACCTTTAATCCTGTAGCACCACTTGGTGTATCTTTGTTAGCTGCTACTGTAGTTGTTCCTTCATTAGCCTTAGCTGTTGTTGTAGTTGGTGCTGTAGTTGTTTCGCCTGTGGCTGGTTTTGTTGTTGTTTCACCTGTAGCTGGTGTTGTTGTTTCTTCGCCTGTTGATGGTGTAGTTGTTTCTTCATCTGTGCCAGGTGTTGTTGTTTCTTCTGAACCTGGTGTTGTAGTTGTTTCTTCAGGCTTCTTAACTTCTGCCTTGATTACTTCGATTTCAGCAAGACCAACTGCTGTTGTTGATTCTGAAACTTCGTCAACTACGAACTTAATGTTCTTAACTTCTTTGCCTTCGCCAAGACTGATTTCCTTAACTGCACCATCATTTGGAAGTTCTCCAACTTCAAGTGTTGTTCCATCCTCAAATTCTAAGTGAGATTTTGTGATGTGGTCATCTGTATTAGGTCTGTCATAAAGTTTAATTGTTGTAACTTTCTGTGCTTCATCGTATGCAAGATTTAACCAAGCACCTTTTCCTTCATTCTTTGTTACCCATTCAGCCCATGGGAATCTTGTATGCTTGTTAGCAAGTCCTGTTGCATAACCATCTGCAATACCGTCAACTGCCTTAACTGCACTCTGGTCATCCCATCTGCTGTCACTGCTGTTTTCACTTGATGCTGTTACTGTAGCAAGTGAACCAATACTGTTTGTTTCATGCTTGTAGAATACTTCATTAACCTTTGAGAATGAAGCAATCCAATTGTAGTATTCTGTTGAATACTTACGAAGTGCCTGATCCTTTAAGTTATACTTAAATGGTCCCTGACGCATGCTGTATGGAGTTAATACGTTTTCTCTTTCGCTCCAGTTAAGCATTGTCTTTTCTTCAAGACCATCAAGGTGCTGCCAAGCTCCTAAATATGTGTTAAGTTCTTTGCCCCAACCGTAGTTACCCTGATCTTTAGGATATACTTCATCAGTCATATGGCTATGGATAATAGCTTCGTGAACTGTTGGCTGGAATTTATCGTTTTCCTTCTGGATATTCTTAATAGCTTCATTACCGAATAATCCAAAGTATGCATGGTCATAATGCATATCGTATCTTGATGTCATATAAACATCTGTTGGGTTAACACTCTTCATTACACTTTCAAGGTCTGCTAAGAAGTTAGCACGTGTGTATGAAGCATGTTCTCCTGTCATAAGATAATGATAATCATTTCTTACACTTTCATCACCATATGTTTTTGTTACACCATTTCTTGAAGATATAACTTTATTATCATCTGCAATGAAAATATTATATACAAAACTGTCTGTAAATGCTGTTGTGTACTGTCCAACACCCATACCACCGTTATCTGCATAGCCTAAGAAGTACAAGTGATCTGTTGGTACACCGATTGTATTTAATGCATTTACTGTATCTCTGATTCTTAATTTACCATGGTCTACACCACTGTAATCTCCGTTTGTTGCATATACAACGTAAACTTCGTCGCCATTTGCAACAGCTCTGTTCATAACACCACCTGCCATTAACATTTCATCATCTTCGTGAGGTGCCATTACTAAGATTCTCTTATGATGTTTAACTTTTGCGTCAACACCGTCAAAGTGTACTTCTGAAACTTTTGCAGTCATACCCTTTTCGAACTGGAACTTAATTCCTGTAATTTCGTCTTTTGATGCTGATACAACTTTTCCTGAATCTTTTGAATCACATGAACCTGCTTCAACCCATCCTTCAGATGTGTTAACCAATACTTTGTATGGTGCAGCTTCGCCTTCAAAATCAACGCTGAAGTTTTCAATATTGTATTCTCTGTCTAAACCGATTGTTAATGATGGATTTTCATCATCAGCATCAGGTGTCCATGTTGTGTTTGCATCTCTATCTGTAACATTTTCTCCATCCTTAGATGATGAAACTGTTACCGGCTGACTGTATGCCAAGTCAATATCAATGTTCTGTCCTTTTTCAGTAAGAACAATCTTGTTTTCTTCTTCAGGATTGATTACTTCTTCACCTAAAACTTTTACTTCACCAATTGCAGGCCAAACTGCTACTCTTGACTCTTTGTGAAGTGGTAACTGTGTTAATGTTACACGAACATATTGGTATTTGTTATTTGCATATTCTGCTGCAATCTTACCATACTGTTCCTTTGAGAAATCAGTGTTAGCTGTATTATCCCATAACATATCCCAGCTACTCTTATCATTTGAACCTTCTACCTTATACTGCCATGCCTGACCGTAAGCCGGTGTTGTTGCCGCCTGAGCATCTTCAAGTGTAGGAAGTACTTCATGTTCAAATACTAAGTCAAATGCCTGAATCTGCTGAGCCTTACCAAGGTCAACCATCCACCAAGCACCTTCTTTTTCTGAATCTCCGTCGCCTACCCAAAGTGTTCCGTCGTTTCCGTCAATTGCATTTGCAGGATCTCTACTTACTGTTGAAGCTGTTGCTTCTCCATCAAGTGCAAAGTTAGTAAGTTCTTTTGGTCTGTATACGTTAAACTCTGCTACTGCAGGCCATGCATCTTCAATAGTATCTCCAAATGTAAATCTAACATATGAGTATTTCTTTTCTGTTATAGATTCATCTAAAGTTACTTTCTGTGTAGATGCAACTTCTTCATTTGCTGTCTGATCCCAGATAACATCCCAGTTAGTCTTGTCTGTTGAAGCTTCTACTTTATATTTCCATGCTGATTTAGCTTTATCACCACCGAAAGTAACATCTAATTTTTCGATATTATAACTTCCGTCTAAATCTACAACAAAGTTTGCTCTGTCTTCTGTAACTGTATCACCCTGATTTGACCAACCATTTGAAATCCACATTGTTGTTTCATCACCATCCACAATGTTTGATCCTACGCATCCAGGATCCCAATCACTCTGAGATGATGTAGTTACAGTCTTATCAAGTGAAATATTAGTTTCTGTATCTGAAATTCTTTTCTTCTTTGATAAAACAATGTTATCAAACTTAACCTGATCTACACCATTATCTGACTTAATCACGATGTATGTTGCAGGAACCTTTTTCTTAAAGTTAGTTGTAAATGTCTGCTTCTTGCCTGTTACCGTAAATGTCTCGCTTTCTTCTCCTGCTTCAACCTTTACAGTAGCTGTTCCTTTAGCACAATATGCTTCAAAACTTGTTAAAGCATACTTGTCAGGAATAGCTATTTTGTTAGCCTGTTCTTCATTAGTATATGAAGTAGCCCATAATTTACCGTCTGTTACGTTCCAACCACGGTTACCGAAGTCACAGTTAGAATATACACCTGTTAATGCTCCGTTATTGCAATCATCAAAATCTAATAAAATCTTTCCTTCACCAAGGTCTTCTTTAATACCACTGTTGTAGCTGTTATCAGCACCAATGTTTGGCTTAACAAATGATTTTACTTCGTTTCCGTAGAAATCCTGTCCGCCATTGTCGATAACTGAAATACCCTGGTCAATAACTGTTGCTCCATCTTTAAGTTTGTATCCGTCAACAGTACCATAAGTAATCTTAAATTCGCCGTTAACGTCTTCAACTGTTGCGCTTGTTCCTTCTTCTAACTTAACATAGTCGCTCTTAACTGCTACCCTGGCATTTTCATCGTCAGCTCTTCTATTGTTAAGGTTTGCTCCACCGTAAGCATTGTTATTTACAACACCCATATAACGTGAATCCCAAGCCTGTGCCTTATTTACTCCGTTGTCATCTATCTTTTGAGCTTCTGTTATAATGACATTATTTCTAATTTTAAATCTATCAGTAGAAGTTACTGCTGTTGTATCATCCCAGCTACGTGTAATAGATCCATCATGGTCTGCATCCATATAAATCAAGTTGTTATATGCATCCAAGCTTCCATTACCGCCCTGACATAATGTTAATACAGCACCACCGCCATAACGGTTTGTACCATATCCATCATTAACACTGATGTTATATCTGTAGTATGTCTGATATGATGTTCCTAATGCACATTCAAAGAATGAACCTGATGGATTGTCATGTGTATAGTTGTACTGAACATAATTTAAGTCTGCATAAACGTCAGCGTCAAATGCCTGTGAATCTTCCTTATCACCGGAAGCTCCTGAACCAAACACTTCGTTGTACTGGCAGATTGTTTTCTGACCATATTCCCACCAAATAGGAACGTTTCCGTTAGGACCACTGTTACATCCATTTGCAACATTATATTCAATAAGTGCATTTTCATAATCTGATGGACAAATAGCTGCGTTACCTACGTTTTCGCAGTAATTGCTACGAATTACAAGATTTTTACTTCTATATGTTCCACCGCCACCTTCAGTAATTCCACTTTCATCAGGGAATGTTGAGCTTCCCCATGTTGAAATAAAGTTAATACCGTAATGGTTTACATTTTTTACATAGTTTCCTTCTACAGTAATGTCTTCCCAATTAGTAGCTTTCTTGTTACCACGGATAGCATATACAATACCACCACGACCGATACCTGCCTGCTGACCGATTGGAATAGAAATTACGTCATGAACGTATGTATTCTTTACATTAATTTCATGAAGTGTTCCTGCATCCTGTCCCATAATCAAGATACCATATTTCTTAATATGATCATCTTTAGTTTTTGTATGGTTTGTTACTTCAATAGATGTGATTTCCCAGTATTCCTGATTATAGAAATATACTGCTGTGTTAAATACACGATTCTCTAAATCATCACCTTTGTCTCCACACCAGCTATCACCATTGATAACAGGTCTGCCGTCTTTAACGTCACCATATGCGTCAATTGTAATAGGGTTTCCTTTTTCACCTGAACCCTTTGGACTTAAAAGACCGCTCCATGAGCAACCTCTTTTAAATCTAAGCTTATCACCCGGCTTGAAAGTAGTTGCATTAACTTTTTCAAGTGACTTCCAGGCTTTTGTTTCACTAGTACCGTCATTATCGTCATTTCCGTTTACGGAATCCACGTAATAACTAATGCCTGTTGTTGCCTTAGTAGCTGACGCTGATACGAATGTACCGTTGCCAAGTACTGTAGTAACTATCATTGCCAAAGACAACAATAGGGCAAGCATCTTCTTCTGCTTCATAAAGTACCTCCTTTTTATTTAACCGATTCTTGTCGGTTACCCTTTCAACTTTATTTGTAGTTCCTATTAATATATTAGAAACTAAAGCACATCTTTAATTAACTTTCCTGCTTCCTTATCAACAATAACTGTTACGTTATTGTGTAACTGTAAGATTGAAGCCGGAACCTTTGGAGTTACCGGACCGAAGAATGCATCTCTTATAATCTGTGCTTTCTTCTCACCATTTGCAATTAATAAAATATGTTTAGACTGCATGATTGACTTAATCCCCATTGTGAATGCCTTTTCAGGAACTGCATCACCTTCATCGAAAAGTCTCTGATTAGCATCAATTGTGCTCTGTGTAAGCTGTACACAGTGGGTAGTTTTTTCAAAAGATTCACCCGGTTCATTGAAACCGATATGTCCGTTTAAGCCAATACCTAAAAGCTGCATATCAATATTTCCAAGCTCCTTAATAATGTTTTCATATCTTGCACATTCAGCTTCTTCGTCTTTAGCCATACCGTTTGGAAGGTATGTATTAGACTTCTTAATATTGATTAAGTCAAAGAGGTTAGTATCCATGAAATATCTATAACTCTGCTTATGATCACCTGTTAAGCCCTTATATTCATCAAGATTAATAGTACTTGTCTGTGAAAAATCAATGTCTCCCTTGTTGTACCACTCAACCAACTGCTTATAAGTACCAATTGGTGTTTCACCTGTAGCTAATCCAAGTACTGCGTCAGGTTTCATAATAACCTGTGCTGATAAATAATTAGCTGCCTTTCTGCTCATATCTTCATAATCATTAGCTATTATAATTTTCATTATTTTCCTCCTTGCATATTAAATATGTATTGAAATGATAAACTCCCTTTTTATTATTAGAATGTTTATTTTTTATTTACTCTGGTCAACTAAGAACTGAATGAATCTGTCTACACCACCGCCTAAAATCTGAATCTTTTCAGGTCTTACACCTTCTAATGAAGAAACATCGAAGAAATCTCCTGCTTCTGTCTTTGGTGTAAGCATAAAGCTGTCACTTCCGTAAAGACCTTCCTGTATTCCTACGAACTCGTCTCCCCAGAAAGAACAATCTTCTGCTTCGATTCCTTCATCCTTAAATGATTCAAGGATTGTGTCTACATTGTCACTCTTACATGAAATACCAACTTCAAGATACTTAGCATCACATGTTGCGGATACCTTAAGTCCAAACTCTTCTCCAACCTTTTCAGATAATGAAACTAAATCCATTATTCCGTTTTCTAAACCATGTTCTTCTAACATAGCCTTTAACTGTGACATTTCATCTTCCTGCATAAATAACTGATCGCCACGCTCATTTTCTACCTGTAAATCAATCTTGCAGTAGTTTGGTCTTGAAAATACAACATCAGTTTTGAAGTTATATTTTTCAAGTAACTCTCTGTGGATTTTGTAGCATACATCATGAATCTTTAATAATCCTTCTGTGTCAGGTATACAGTCAGCGAAAATCTCCGGCTGACCGTTAACCATCTTATAGTTGTATGCTCCTCTGCCTAAACCTAAATAAAGGTTTGAAGCTTCCTCTGGAGTGAAATGTTCATGAATTTTTCCACTGGCAATTTTGTCATATGTTGTACCACTTACAATTACAAGCTTTACTCCACTTGCAAGTAAAGGCTTCATAGCTGCAACAGCTTCCTCAACAGGAGCCTGTCTTGACATTACGGCTGTTCCGTCCCAGTCGAAAAATATTGCCTTATATTTCTTGGACATATTCTTCTCCTTCCTTATTTAAAGTGATAGGTTCATGATTACTCTTAAATGTAATAGGAACCTGATTAAGTAATTTATATGTAACCTTACCCTGTTCAATTTTGATTCTCATATCGCTACCATGATATTCAACACAGAATTCGTATGACTTCCACTGTTCAGGAAGTTTTGGATGAATTGTAAGTTCGCCTGTGTTAGAACGAACACCTGCGAAACCAAATACAATACCCTGCCATGTTCCTGCCATGTTAGCTGCATGGATTCCTGCATAGAAATTATCATGCATATCATCAAGATCCATTCTTGCTGACTGTGAGAAATACTTGTAAGCTTCTTCATCGTATCCAATCTGGCTTGCAAGGATTCCAAAAATACAAGTAGATAATGATGAATGATGAAGTGTAACTGTCTGATAGAAATCATAGTTTCTCTTAAGCTCTTCTTCTGTAAAGAAGTTACTATGAAGTAACATTCCAAGAATTGCATCAGCCTGTTTTGACATCTTCTGTCTGTAGACAAACAATGGATGATAATTTTCGTATAATAAATGTCTCTTTTCTTCCGGAATCTTAGATTCATCCCAAGGCTTTCTCATCATAAATCCGTCATCCTGTGGATAAATCTGTAATTTTTCATCAAATGGGAAATACATATTGTTAATAATTCTTTCCCAGTATTCTAGTTCTTCGTCTTCAAGTTCTAACTTTTCAACTAACTTGTTGTATGCATCTTCGTCAAGACTCTTCATTCTGTCTAATGCCCACATAGCACTACGAATGTTTTCTCTTGCCATTAAGTTAGTATAGAAGTTATTATCAACGATTGCGTTGTATTCATCAGGTCCTGTTACTGAACAAATACAATATTTGTTATCCTTGCATTCTGCGAAGCATCCTACATCTGCCCAAACTCTTGCAGTTTCAACTAATACTTCTGCTGCTCTGTCGATTAAGTACTGGTCATCACCTGTAATATCAAGGTAGAGCTTAAATGCATATGCAATATCTGCATTAATATGATACTGAGCTGTTCCAAGTGGAAAATATGTTGATGCTTCTTTACCATTGATAGTTCTCCATGGATACAATGCACCTTTCATATGTCCTAAAACTTTAGCTCTGTCTCTTGCATCATCAAGAGTGTCATATCTATAATTTAATAACTGCTTAGCTAATTCTGAATCTGTGTAAACGAATACAGGAAGTACATACATTTCTGTATCCCAGAAATAATGACCTTCGTATCCTTCACCACTAAGTCCCTTAGCTCCCATACCTGTTCTGCCATCACGACCTGCAGACTGCATAATATGGAATAAGTTAAATCTGATACCCTGCTGTAATTCTTCATCGCCTTCAATCTTAATGTCGGCTTTGCTCCAGAATTCATCCATCTTTTCTTTCTGAAGTGCTTCGTATTTGTCATAACCTAATACTTTTGCTTCTGAAAGTTTAGCTCTAATAAATGGAAGAATTTCTTCTTTAGGCATATCAAGTTCTGAAGTGTAAGCAATCATCTTTTCAAATGTTACTTCTTTGCCTTCTTCAGCATAAACTTCATATGAAGTATGTCCGTCTTCTTCTCCAATAACACATTCAGTCATATGACCGTCTGTAACAACAACACTACCACAAGCCATTGAAAGTTTACTGTTCTTTGTTTCTCCCTGGTATAAAATATAATCTTCATCAGATTTTAATTCTTCTACCACAAGATGTTTACCAAATGGGCCATAGTCAACTAAAGGATTAGTCTTTCTTGTGTGGTTTTCAACGCCTGCTTCAACGTAAGAACTAAACTTAACTGTGCCTTCAAAATTAATAGGTGTAATCTTAATCTGAATAGCCATAATGTTCTTATCAGCAAGAGAAACCAATCTCTTAAATGTTGCTTTAACTTCCTTGCCCTTAGGTGATTTCCAAACAACGTTTCTTACAACAATACCTTCATTCATAAGAAGGCTTCTGCTGTATTCAACTATTTCTCCTGCTTTTAAATCGAACATTTCACCATTTACTTCAATAGTGGTCTTTTTTAAATTAGGTAAATTAAGTAATGACTGGCTTGTTTCAGGGAAACCAAAGTTCCACTCACCATATCTTATATGTTCACTTTCATAAAAGCCATTAATGAAGTTTCCTTCCAGACCTTCATCTACCGTGAAAGGATATCCTTCGTCAAATGTACCACGAGTACCAATGTAGCCGTTTGAAAGTGCAAATGTTGTCTCGTTTCTATAATTCCAGTCTTTAACAAACTTTTCTTCGGTAACTTTCCATTCTTCTACCGGATATGTATTTTTTTCCATTCTCTATTCCTTTCTTTAACCCTTTACAGCACCTGCTGTCATACTTTCCATAACTTGCTTCTGTAAGATAATAAAGATAATAATTGTTGGAAGAACCGTGATTATTACCGCCGCAAACAGTGCAGAGTAGTTATTAGCAAATGTTCCTAAGTAATAGTTAAGTGCGATTGGAACTGTTCTAGCTGTATCACCACTTGTGAGCATTAATGCGAAGTAGAATTCGTTCCATGTATTAATAAACTGTAACATTGCGATTGTTGCCAAACCAGGCTTAGCCAATGGTAAAACAACCTTTGTAAATGACTGAATAAATGTTGCGCCATCAATATATGCTGATTCTTCAAGCGCTACTGGAATAGTCTTGTAGTAACTTACCATTACGAAGAATGACATTGGAATACCCATTGCTGCATACACGATAATCAGTCCAAATTTTGTATCGTATAAACCTAATGTTTTGAAAATTGCAAACAATGGCTGTGATATGGCCTGTGCTGGAAGCATCAATGATGCTGAAATTAAAAGCACTAAGATTGTTTTCAATTTAAAGTTATATCTTGCTACAACGTATGCACACATTGCTACGAAGCAAACTGTAACAGCTACGCTGACTAATACGATAATGATACTGTTTAAAAAATATTCCTGAATAGGTGCATATTTGAATGCATCGGCATAGTTCTTAAAATTAAATGACTTTGGAAGTGCAATTGCAGATGTATTAATTTCTGCATATGTTTTAAACGAACTTAAACCAGCCCAAATAATAGGTCCGATTGAAATAACTACAATCAAAGCAAGAAAGAGATATTTTAAAATTCCGCAAACTACGCGAACACCAACCGGCTGTTTTTTTACTGAACCAAGCTGCATAGGCATTGGTATGTCTTTTTCCTTCTTAGCCATGTTTTTATACCTCCTTCATTTCCTGTTTCTGGTTAAATAATTTCTGAATTAAGATAACTAATACTAATCCTAATGCAATCTGGATAACACCTACCGCGTTAGCCTTACCATAGTTGTTTTCAAGAGTGATAATCTTGTACAAGTATGTTGGTAAGTTAAGTGTTGCATTACCTGGACCACCCTTAGTTGTCATATAAATAATATCGAACTGTGATACCATTGCTACTGATGCTAAAACTACACAAGTGCCAAATGCATTCTTCATTAATGGAATTGTAATATATCTGTCTGCCTGTGCAGGTGTAGCACCGTCTACCATTGCTGCTTCGTAGATGTCAGGGCTTATAGCTCCCATTTCACCCATGAAGATTAACATATTAAATCCTGAGTAAAATACCCAAGTTGCTGTCACTGTCATAAATGCATATTTTGAGTTACCGAATAAGTTTAATACCTGAGTTGTGTCAAGTCCGAACTTTTCGTAAATAATCTTGATTACACCAAAAGATGGGTTTAATAATAATGAAAACATTACTGCTGTTGCTGCTGTCGGGACAATGTTAGGAATAACATATGCAACTCTTGCAAATTTCCATCCCTTTGGTTTTCTACGTAAGATAAGTGCCATAACGAAACCAAATCCTACATGAAGCGTTGACTGAATTAATACCCACTTCAAAGTGTTAACTATAGATACTGAAAAATCAGGATCTGCAAATATTGTCTTGAAATTCTTTAAGCCTTCAAATACCGGTGACTGTGTAAGTGAGTAATCACAAAATGAAGTAGTGATAACCATTACAAATGGAATGGCATATACTAAACAAAACAGTACTAAACAAGGTAATGAGAATGCTAATATCCAACCTTTTTTTCCTCTTGTGCTCATATTTTTCCTATTTCCTTTCAAAAAAAGAGCGCTGCACTATTCTCTAGTGCAGCACCCATCATCAATTTGCTCTAGTTTTTCTTAGCTGCATCAGTTAACTTCTGGCAAAATTCTTTTGCTGTCATGTTACCATATGCAAGTTCTGGCAACTGTGTTGAGAATGTATCAATTACGTTCTGATACCAATATGCCTGGTTCTGACCATATGTATATTTAGCCTTTGACTGAATATCTAATACTTCTGCCATTAATGGGTCTGATTCTTTTAAGCTGTCTGGAACTTCGATATTGCTTGATACTGGCTGTAATCCTGCCATTTCTAAAGCTTTAAGCTGATTTTCTGCTGTTGTTTCAAACTTAAGGAATGCAACTGCTGCTTTAACCTTTTCAGGATCCTTTGTACCTACCATGTCACCAGGTGTTGGAACACTTTCCATACCTGAACCAGGAAGAAGCATAATGCCAACTTTGTCATAGAAACCTTCAGGAGCTTTGTCTGTGCTCTTGAAATCAGGAATCATCCAAGGTCCGTTAGGAAGCATTGCTACTTCGCTGTTGAAGAAGTGTGTTGCCATTGTGTCATACTTTCCACCTGCTGCATCTGATGTTGTGTAGTTCTTTAACATCTTCTGTAACTGTTCTGTTGCGTTTACAACTAAGTCTGATGTGTAGTCTGTTGGGTACATTGTGTTCATGAATTTGTTTCCTTCTTCACCAGCTGTACCAATTAAACCACTATACCAAAGGTTAGATAACCAACCAAGGTCTGCTGTATCCATACTTACTGGAGTGATGTTCTTTGATTTTAATGTATCACATGCTTTGTAGAAATCATCCCATGTTTCGTAAGCTACGTCAGGAGCTTCAAGTCCTGCTTTCTTAAATAAGTCTTTGTTGTAGTAAATATATGAAATTTCTTTTGATACCGGAATACCGTAAACCTTTCCTTCATATGAGTTGAATTCAAGATCCTGGTCACTGAACATTGCTTTCCATTCAGGATCCTTATCAAGGTATTCTGTAATGTCTGTAACCTTTCCTGACTTAGCAGCTAATGCTGTAATGTTGTTACCACCATTTAATACGATGTCTGGAAGATCACCACTTGAGATTAATAATTTAATCTTCTGGTTGTAAGCATCTGTTGTAGGAATTTCTTCGAATTTGAATTCTACATTCTTTCCTTCTTCAGTCTTCTTAAATGCATCAAATAAATATTCATAATAATCTGCTGCATAGTCTGTACCAACGTGATAGTTGATTACGTTTAATGTTATCTTTCCGTCTGCTGACTTTCCTTCATCTTTCTTAGATGTGTCTGAAGAGCTTCCGCAGCCAGTGAAAATACCGGCTACCATTGTTGCACAAAGTGCAATGCTTAATAATTTCTTTCTCATAAATTCTACCTCCTGGTTTTTTGTGTGTTGTTTGCTCTTTTGTTTATATTTAACATTATATAGATTTCAGATTTTTAATGAATAGAATATTTTTACAAAACCTTTGATTATTTTGACATTATAATTTGTATTTTTTTGTAATATTTTGCATATTTTTTGTATTTTTTTGTACATAATGCAGACAAAATTGTACAAAACAGCATATGCAACATGCCTTCCAGCCCCTATACAGGCTTGAATTGTGACAAAAGTTATAAAAATAAGCAAAACAAACTTGGCACACCTCATATTGCCTTCCAGTCTGATTCTGTGGGGTAGATGAGTTTTGGTTTGAGCGGAAACAAACTTCCTGGTTGCATCATAGATTCTTATAGTTTTATTTCGTGGGGTAGATTTGTTTAGATTTGAATGGATTCAAGCCTCATATCTGCTCTATACAGCTTCCAGCCTGCTTCTATGGGGTAGATATTGTAAAATTTGAATAGAACGAAGCTTATACTCTGCCTCATATAACCTTGAATCTAATTCCGTGGGGTAGGAATGTATAAGCTTGTACCATATGAACCAAAAATTTCATATATGGTACAAATATAATACTTGTTCAGCTCGGATCTAAACATACCTGTACCATATAAGCAGAAATTGTCGCATATGGTACAGATTCAACGTTTGTCCTACTCAAATTCAAACTTATCTGTAACATATAAATAAGAATCACCGTGTATGGTACAGATTTGTATAAATTTAGGTTTTAAATTACAAGGATTTGTACCATATCATTCAAAAGTTGCTCATATGGTACAGCTATACTAACGCATAAAAAAGCACCTTAACCGTAATTTGCTAAAGTGCTTTTCATTTTATTCCTCAGTTGATCCTTTAAGTAAATTAGGATTGACATTTTTAAATTTTTCTTTTGAGCATAGTCATTTTATACCATACTGGTCCATCAGCTTATTTCTGTACTCCACATTATCATAAGACTTCATTAATTCGTCTATTCGATTCTCTTCAAGTAATTGTCTTCCCAGCATTGCCATGCTTTCCTCTCCTCGTTTTTCTCCCTGCTCATTTCCTATTCTCATCGCTTCATTATACACTATATCTATATAGCTACACATATTATTCACCTCCGTTTCTATATTTTCACTCATCGGTATTTCATATTCTTCTTCCAGTATTTTCTTTTTCTCTTCCGGTCTCATCTTTGATCTTAAGAGTACGTCCAATAATCTTATTATTTTATTATCGTAATTGGCATACTCCGGTCCGCCTAAGCATATTGATATGACATTTATTAAATCGTATTTCTCTTTATCTCTATCAACGCTTGATACCTTATCATTCTTCTGCAATGATACAACACTAATGCTGTTCTTATGTTTATCAGGCGGATCTGTACATACCCATATGGAGTAGGCTTTCTTTAATTTTTCATAATGTGAACCTGCAAATTCTGTATTATACTGTGATGATAAAATTCTGGCACAATTGTATACACCTCTTGTCACATAGTCGTATCCCGGATAATAGTCGTTTTGAATCTCCAAATCACAGTAAATGTGACTGTTTTCTTTAGGATTCGGTCTTATGACATTAAAGTAAATATCAAATGTCGTTCTTCCTTCAGAATTAATCTGAATTTCTGTGTTTAAGCCTTTAATTGCCGGCATAACTTCATTAGGATTTACAGTTTCTGACATTGTCCTTACATCACCTTCTATAAGGCATCCTCTAACATATTGTACGGAGCAATCTTTGTACTCATCTATTACACTTATGATAATCCATGCCAATATATACTTATCGCATAAAAGTCTTTTCGCCGCTTCATCATACCACGCTTTAATATAGGCTGTTTCTATATTAGCGGATAAATATGTTTCTTTCATTTTCCTCCTCTTATGTTTCTCCCCCTTAGTCAATAGCTGACTTTTTTACATATGTTGAAAATGAACTTTCTTAAAATTTTCCCCTCTAATATCGCATATTCTGATTGCATGTTTTTTGAAGCCAGTATATGTGATATTTATCACTTATTGTTTAAGCTTAGCTTGATTTTACTCTATCTTTTCTCGTTTGGCAATCTCATTTTTACACTCTTTCTTCTACCTTAAAAACATATTTTCCTTTTCCTTTTACATCCACAATCACATTATTCATTTTCATAACATTCAGTATTTTTGATGCCTGTGTTTTTCCGCAACCAGTAATTTCCATAACTTCCTGCCTTCCAAACACTTGATTATCATCTAACTCGTCAAAAATATTTATTATATGAGCATGCATAACATTTGAAATCTTGGCACCTAGTAATATTGTTTCAAGATCCACTTTTTTCAATTCTTTAGTTCGCTTTTTCATTTTTCAAATTTGTTCTATTGTCATACTGTCCTCCTGCAAAACCTGCTTGCATTATGCTTGCCTATCATTCCCATTTATTTCTACAAATTTATTATTTAAAATATTCCCCCGTTTATACAATCCCATCTATACATACGTTCTACTATCATTTCATTTCACAGTCAATATGGTTTTGTCATTATTTGTGTGTTCTAATTTTTTGCTTTCTGCATTTTTTCATGTACAGTCTAATGTTATTCTTTCCGTGGAATATTCTGAGGAACATCAGAGAAATATCTAAGGGACATTCTAGGGGACATTCCAAGGGACTTCATAATTCAAGTTAGGCATTACCACTGTAAATTAATATCTGGTAGATATAAACAAAGGTCTTTTATAGTCTTTATATTTTATGAAATACTAAGATAGACGGCTCTTAACTTTCATCAAAAAGATTATCTAAAAAAAATCCCAGACTCAATTATCTTCTGATAAAAGAATCCGGGGTTTTTAATGTTATATAGTATTTTATGTATTAATGTTTTTAATAGAAATCAGAGAAGTTATATCCATCTTTATCATTGCCAAAATATTCATCCATTAAATTATTATTATCAAAACCACTTGTTGTAATGATATCATTATTATTCATTTCTACTAATTCCATTTCTGGGCTTTTATATTCTTTTCTCATAGTAAACCTCCCTAATTATTATTCTGATTTTCTTTTGCAAACTCATCAATCAAGTCATGCAATCCTTCGTCAATATTTGGATATCCTTTTTTCTGTATTATTGATGCAATTCCCTGTATTGATTTTGATGCTGTTCCTGTATATCCTTCGCCTGCACCATCTTCAGAATAAACTGTAGTAGCATCCGCATTTTCATATGGAATATTTGCGTACGCTCTAGCATTAAAGAATCTAGTATAGTTAGCTGGTACAATATTAATTAATGATGCACAGTATGTATCGTTTGTTTCCTTGTACCATCCTGTATTAACTACGTCAGCGCAGAAATTCTTTCCTAAATCATCCTTCTTTGCCAAATCTAATGTAGCACCCTTTAAAACATCATTTACAGTAATTAATGTTCCTGCGTTTTCGCAAATTACATTTTTAACTTTCTGTTCATTAGCTCTGCTTGCTGTTGTAGCTGAAACTTCTGTTTTAAATCTAATTCCACCTGGTTTTTCCTGTCCAGCATCTATTCTAATAGCTGCTGCATTTGCAAGTTTTAATGATACATCACTAATTGCTGTGAGGTAGATATCATCATTAACTGTTATTTCGCTATTTGGTGCATATACTTTTCCATCACTATAATAACCGTATTTCGCATCTCCCAATTCATATGTTGCTCCATCTGCTACAGTTGTTTCAGTTGTACCATTAAGTACAACTTTGTGTTCTGCTGTGGCTTCACCATATACTGTAAATTCTGCAATTTCTGCCCATGCATGATTGTCATCTGTATCAGCATTAGCTTTATGATGAGGAATTCCTGTCAACTTAACTCTGACATATCTATAGTTTTTATTTTTAAATTTGTCAGAAATTTTTCCTGTAGCTTCTTTTGTCATCTGACTGCCTGACCACAATAAGTCTGCCTTGTCCCATTGTTCGTCACTCCAGTTTTCAGCGGCTTCTCCTCCGCCTCTCACTTCATATTTATGAGGTAAACCATAAAGCGGATTATTGTTTGCATCAGCATCATCTCTTTTTTCGTTAACAGCATATTCAAATGCTATTTCGAAACTATCAATTGACTTTAATCCTCCCAAATCTACCTTCCACCAAGAACCAAGTTTTTCAGTGTTTCCATCTGCTACCCAAAGTGAACTTTTGTTTCCATCATTGGCATTAGTTGCAGGCCTATTCTCGCTTGAACCTTTTGCAGTTTTTCCTAATGATAAGTTGCTTAACTGATTTCCATATATACAGATTTCAGCTACAGCCGGCCAAGCCTTTTCAATCGGCTCTGTAAATTTTAATCTTATATATTTGTATGTTCCCTCTTCAATATTTGTGAACTGTTCACCATTTGAGCCTGCATTAACTTCATTAGTACTTTGATCCCAAATAGTAGTATATTCTGTTCCATCTACTGAACCTTCTACTTTATACTTCCATGCTGAACTTTTTGCATCTCCTGCGAAAAAGATTCCTAATGCATTTACTTTTGTCATTTTCTTTAATTCTACAACATAATTGGCTGTTGTTCCTTCACTTGTTACGTCTCCATAACTAGCTTCTTTGTCATTCCAGCCATTTGCAATCCATGATGTATTCACATCTCCGTCAATTGCATTACTTCCTACATTTCCCGGATTATATATACTAACTGAAGATTCTGTACCTTTTGCTATCTGGTCTGATGTAAGCGCTGTAGCTCTTTCACCATATGCTGCAAATTCTGTCATTGCCGGCCATGGCTTCATGTCAGTCTTAGCTCCAACAATAGTTACTTTAACATACTTATAAATCTTATTTTTATAATCTTTTCCTACAATGTTTTCAAAATGCTTATCCGTAACTGTATTTTCTGTCTGATCTACTACCAAATCCCAATTGCTATTATCTATAGATGCTTCAATTTTGTACTGCCATGCTGTATTCTTCTGAGTAGTTTCATCTTTAAACCAAACGTTAAAGTCTGATACATTATAATAATCTGCTAATGTAAATTCTGCCCAAACAGAATAATTATGTTTTCCCGAACCTGGAAATCCTGCTTGGCTTCCATTCCATCCATTTGTATCCCAAACTGTTGTAATGTCGCCATCTATCAGTGAACGTGCTGAGCCGTGCTGCTGTGATACTACGACTCCGTCTTCCCTAAGTATATTTGTTCTACTTGTCGTCACTGTATCTGCCTTAACCGTTGCCATTGGTGCCGGCACTGTTATGCTTCCTACAACCATTGCTGCTGCAAGCACCATTGTTAATAATTTCTTATTTTTCATAAAAAATACTCCTTCCTTTGTTTATAATTGTTAATTAATACAAGTATACTTGACTAGTTTTTATCATTTAATAGAATATTTTTACAAAACTTTAGAAATAATTTACTTTTTTCTATTATTTTAGTATAACTTTTCTTTTTTTTACTCAAATATGTTATACTCTATTTATAAATAGGAAGAGACAGAGACAGTTTCTGTCATTCTGCGGATTTTGAGAGGATTATACTAATGCTTAAAAATTTTTTACATAAGAGAAGAAGTATTACTGCGCAAACATCTATATTAATTACACTTACCATTGCCGTGGCTTTGGTTATTAGCGCGTTGCTTTTTTACTATAAAACTGATAAGGAGTTGACCACTCATTATAGAGAGCAGATGTTTCAGGAAAGTAATACTACAATGAATGTTTTATCTGACAATATCGACACTATCGATTCTATATATAGACTTTTGGTTTCAAGCGATAATATTTATAGTTTTATGGCTTCTTCATCTAGAACGCCTTCTGATTATATTGCTGCCGAAAAACAGATGACTTCTCTTCTTATTCTCAATAATCTTTGGGAAAAGAGTTATTTGGAGTCTGTTTACGTTTATACTAATTATAATAAGCGATTTTATGTGTCCAAAAACGATAATATGATAAAAAGAGAAGAAAATGCAGCTGTTTACAGAAATTTAACGGAACCTTCACCTACGCTTACTTTACACGCTTTAGACGGTTCTGATGATCTTTACTTTGTTCGTACAATTTATAATTTAAGCAGTGGCGATGTTTTAGGAACTATGATCGTTACACTTAATCAAAAAAGTTGGGTTAATATGCTTACACAGAATATCTCAAAAGGCTGGCACATTCTTATGTATAACAACAGTTTTGAAACTATTTCTGACTATAATTATGATGTTACCTCTAAGGATAGAATTGAAGCATTAAAGAAATCTCTGGATTACTACAATGACAAAGCTCTGCATCACGTAAAATTTGAATCTAAAGATTATCTGACCTTGTCTAATAATCTTAAAAAAATAGATATATCTGCTACTATTATGGCTCCTCAGAATCAGATTAAGAGACAGGTTAATAATGTTTTAAATTCTTATATTATAGTTATGTTTATTATTATTTTCATAGTACTCTTAATATCTTTCGCCATAAGCCGATATATTACAAAACCTGTTGGAACTATGATACATAATATTAATAAGATTTCTCATGGCAATTATTCTGAAAAGGTTTCAGGTCTTGAAGAATATGAGGAGTTTTATGCTCTTCAGGTTGCCATTAATGATATGCTTGACCAGATTCACGCCTACCACGACAACGTGTTAGAACAGAACATTTCTCTTAAAACAGCTGAGATTAAAGCTTTACAGTCACAGCTTAATCCACACTTTATTTTTAATGTTTTGAACACTTTGGCCTGGAAAGCAGAAATGTCTGACAACAGTGAACTTTCCCAGATGGCTACTGCTATCGGTGAGATTTTCAAAGCTACAACTGCTTACAGAAATTCACAGTATATTTCAATTGCTGAAGAGCTTAAATTTGTTAAGTTTTATATTTATTTACAACAGATGCGTTTCGAGGACAAGATTAGTGTAACTTTTGATATTGATAAGGATTTGGACGATATTAATATTCCTTGTTTTTGTGTTCAAACACTTGTAGAAAATGCTTATGTTCACGGCTTGGAATCTAAGGATACCAATGGACATCTGACTATTAGCATTAAGAAAGATAACGAAAATAAATTTTTATTAATAAATATTATTGACGACGGAGTTGGATTCGAAAAGATTCCAAAGTTTGATATTAACGTTGCTTCCAAAGGAACAACTTCCGAGGCTGTAGGTTCACGTCCTCACATTGGGCTTAAAAACCTTAACAGACGACTTTTCCTTATGTATGGAGAAGATGCTGTATTGCACATAGAAAGCATTCCTGAAGTTCGCACAGCTATATCTTTTAAAATACCATTATAAATTCTTTTTGCAAATTTAAGAATTTGACCAAAGAGTTACTTAAGAAAGGATGTTTTTTTATGATTTTTAATTTATTAATTGTTGATGATGAAGCTCCTATCAGAAAGGGCTTATCTGAATATATTAAATGGGAAGATTATGATTGTAAGGTTGTTGCCACTGCCAACAACGGTGAGGATGCAATCACAAAAATAAACGAAAATGACATTAACATTGTTTTGACTGATGTTAAAATGCCACTTTTAGACGGAATTGGTCTTGCAAAATACATTCACGAGAATCGTCCTGATATTGCCGTAATTATTTTATCGGGATATTCTGAATTTGAGTATGCACGTTCTGCAATACAATATCATGTTTCACAGTATTTGTTAAAACCGGCATCTAAAGATCAGGTTATTGCTGCTGTTAAAGAAGTTTGCGAAAAAATTGTAACATCTAAGTCTAATACCCGAATTAAAGAAAGTGAGCTTGCTTTTCTTAAAGATCAGTTATTCCAACAATTAACTGATTCCAATGTTATAGATGAAGAAAAGCAAAAAAAGATTGACTCTTTTAATTTGGATTTTAGTCATTTTTATGTAGCTGCTTTTCAGTTGCCTAAAGATTTCAATGAATTTAGCAAACTTAAAGACATTATTAAAGACCAGCAGATTGAAAGCCATTGTTTTAGATATAACAACATGGTTCTTACTGCATATTTTTGCGATCAAAATTCCTACATAGGACCTATTGTTGAGGATTGCAAGGAGATAGAATACTTATTTCAGGAACAGTACGGAAAACAGCTTGATATCGGCATAAGTGCCCATCACTCTACTGCAAAGCATTTTTCAAAGGCTGCTTCAGAAGCCATCACTGCTTTGTCACTTAATTTCTATTCAGCATCACATATAATTGCTTTTTCAAGAGATTATATTGCTAATAGAAATATTTTTCCTGTGGATATTTCCGTGCGTCTTCACGAATACGAAACGGCTATTCTTCAATTGAACTTTAAAGCTGCAAAAGACGTTATTTCTACTCTTTTCAGTAATTTACAAAGTAATTTTACTGATGAGGCTTCTGTTAAGAATATTTGTACTCAGATTTATTTGATTTCTTATAGACTGGTTATGAGTACTTATAACCTGCCAATGGATGAGAAATATGTGAAAATGTTAACTGAAAGTTCTGATATTTTCCAACTAAAATCCATAGTTTCTGATATGATTAATGATTTGCAGATACAGTTAACACAATCAGTTAAGAAATATAGCTCTTTTATTGAAGAGTCTTTGAATTATATAAAAGAACATTTAGAGGATGATTTGTCTCTGGAACAAATTGCCCAACATATTCATATTAATGAATCCTACTTTAGTAGAACTTTTAAGAAGGAATGTGGTAATTCTGTCATTAGCTATATTAATAATCTTAGAATTAACAAAGCTAAAGAACTTCTTGCCACTTCTAATTTAAAAACTTTTGAGATTTCTGAAGCTGTTGGAATTCACGACCCTGCTTATTTTTCCGTATTATTTAAGAAAAATACAGGCATGAGTCCTAAAGCATACAGAGATCAGTTTGTAAATGTTTAGCTTATATTTAAATTACAGAATGGAGTTTGCTTATGAGTAATATTATGGAAGATAAAAAAAGCTCAATAAGTAATATTATTGATGCCTTAACTAAAATTGAAAATAATCATTTAAATTCAAACAGAAATAATGCCATCTATTCTATGCTTAAAGAGATTGGATTATACACCAAAGCCTTATATGTCAGCATCTATGAACTTGTTGACTCTAGTGCTTTTGAGCTTACACATCAATGGAGATTATTTAATAATACTGAAAGTCCTAATCACGACTTAATTCTTCCAACTGATGGAGTTCCATGCATATTTAATATTCTGTATCAGGGAGAATCCATTATTTTAGATGATATAGAATCTATTAAGGATTCTATGCCTACAGAATACAATTTTTTTTGGAAATAATAACATTACTGCTGTTATTGTATTTCCAATTATTTTCAGAAAAAGATTAATGGGATTTGTAAGAATAGATAATCCTAACATTAAAGATTGTGGTGATTTCATTGCTATTATCCCTGTTATCGGTCACCATATGGGAAGCATTCGTGAAAACAATAAAAAGGACACTCTTATTCAACAGCATAAGCTTTCCATGACTGCTAATCAAACTGAATTTGAAAAAGACAGACAGTTTCTTGAGGTTTTATATCGTGACTATACATCTATATATTATGTTGATTTTTCTAAAAATATTGCGGAGCCTCTTAAAATAGATCGTATAGCAAATGCAGCCAAATTTATAGATAGTCCCTCTAAACATATTACACTTAACTATAATGACACTATAAAACAATATAGCGAAACTTATATAACCAAAGAGCATTCTAAGCGTTTTTGCGACTTGCTAAATGCTGATTATTTAAGACAGGAACTTTGCTACAAAGAACGTTTTTCTTTTAGATACAGAAGCCTTCCTAATATTCTTGGACAGCAATATTTCGAGGCGCAGATTGTTCGTATTTCCGAAACTGATTTTGACAATCGTATTCTTATCGGCTTTATACACATTGACGATATTGTTGCAAGCGAACAAAAACGTCAACACGAACTTGAAACAGCTCTAGCCGAAACAAAACTTAGTAACGAAATCGTATCTGCCCTTGGCAAAATTTATTATGCTATTTTTAGAATTGATCTTGTCAATGATTTCTATGAGGAAATTTCCAGTGAAAGTGAAATTCATCACCTTACAGGAAAAATAGGGCGTGCCTCAACCGAAATGATTGAATTGTGTGATACATTTGTTGCACCTGAATATCATGATAAGGTTCTTGAATTCTTTGATTTAAGCACTTTGGCTGATCGTTTACATGATGAGGAAACTCTTGCAACTGAATATCTTGCAAAAGATGGTAACTGGCACACAGCACGTTTTATTGTAAAAAAACGTGATAACAATGGAAATGTTACCCATATTCTTTATGCTACAAGACTTATAAGCGATGCTAAACGACGTGAAAAAAATTGGATTTCCATTGCTGAGGAAGCTAACAAGGCTAATCTGGCCAAAACAGAATTTATTTCTCAGATTGCCCACGACATCCTTACACCAATGAACGCTATTCTTGGTTTTGAAACGTTAGCTGAACAACATATAAATGAACCTAAAACTGTAGAATATAATCTGAAAAAAATAAAATCTTCAGGTGATTTTCTTATGGAGTTGGTTAACGAAGTGCTGGATATTACACAGATTGAAAACGGACAGTTACGCATTAATTCCCAACCTGTTAATATTCCTAAGCTTTTGGATGATTTTCCACCAATGCTTAAACAATTACAGGGTGACAAAAAACTTAACA
>OMGH01000622.1_pt1 | contig 28782 bp, 17 predicted proteins | sample 1645841 | NCBI WGS metagenome assembly OMGH01 (sample SAMN00849584, study PRJEB25192) | human gut metagenome
TTTTGCTTGCCGAGGCGGCATTGCTTCGCTCGCCGCGAGGACGGACTTGACGGTCAATTCAACTGACGGTTGAAAAATTTCTCAACTGATTCTACCGGCGATTGCTGTTGTTTTTGCTTTTTGGGCGGTATACTGTGGCCATGGCAAAAACAAATCGCCCTGCATGGGACGAGAGAGGAGCAGTGTATGGAAAATCATGTGGCAGATCAAATTCGCTTTTACCGCAGGCAGGAGGGCCTGACGCAGGAGCAGCTGGCCGAGGCGATGGGCGTCTCCGTTGCGGCGGTGAGCAAGTGGGAGCAGGAGCAGAGCCTTCCGGAGATCCCGATGCTGATGGAGCTCGCGGACTTTTTTGACCTCTCAGTCGACGCGCTCTTGGGCTATCGCCTGCGCTCGAACGACCGAAAGAGCGTCAGCGAGCGGCTGAAGGTCCTGCGCCGCGAGGACAGGTACGACGAGGGCCTTGCCGAGGCGGAAAAGGCCCTGCAAAAGTTCCCGAACACCTTTACTGTCGTCTACGAATGCGCCAAGCTCTTCGAGATGGCGGGCGGCACGCGGAAGGATAAAGCCTTGCAGCGCCGCGCGCTCGACTTACTGACGCACGCTATCCGCCTGCTGCCGCAGAACAGCGACCCGCAGGTGAGCGAAATGTTGCTCCGTCTCGATATGGCAAACGTGCTGCTCGACATGAAGGACTGGGAACGCGCGCTCGCGCTCTACAAAGAGAACAACGCCTGCGGGCTGCTCGACGACCAGATCGGCTGTCTGCTTGCGCTCGTCAAGGAGCGGCGCGAAGAGAGCGTACCCTATCTCTCGATGGCGCTGCTGCGCGCAGTGACATCGCTCGTGCGCGTGTGCGACGGCTTTGCCAATGTGTTTGAGGCAAGGGAAGATATGACGTCGGCCATCGACATTTTGCAGTGGAAGCATTCGGTGCTCTCCGGTCTCAGGAAAGAGGGCATGGTCAGCGAGCTCGACAAGATCAGCGCGGCCTCGCATGCGGCGCTCGCGCGGCTTTTGTATAACTGCCTCGATTTTGACGGCGCGAAAGACGAGTTGAAAACCGCAAAAACGCTGGCCACGGCCTACGATGAAGCACCAAGCCACAGCGCGGCGAACGTCCGCTTCTATGAGGGCATTGAGACCGTAGGCATTTACAGCGACTTCAGCCGCAGCGCGATGGACGCGGCGTTCCATGCGTTTTTTGATGACGACGGCGCGGAAGAGCATAAAACGTTTTGGGAAAGCATCACGTAAAAAAATAAGCAAGTTCTTTCCATTATACTCCCAGTTTGCATTATCTTTGCACTAACACGAAGATAAGCTGCACCTCAGCATAAAAAATGAACGAGTTCATTTTATTCTGCATTCGGTTTGCACTATCTTTGTAATGAGATTAACAAGAACTTATATATGCCAGACTATGATTTAATCGCCATATTAGGGCCTACCGCCTCAGGAAAGACTCCATTTGCAGCCGCCTTGGCCGCCGAACTCCATACGGAAATCATCAGTGCCGATTCACGGCAAATCTACCGGGGGATGGACCTGGGCACCGGCAAAGACCTTGCCGACTATACCGTCGACGGGAAACAGATTCCCTATCACCTCATCGACATAGCCGACCCGGGCTATAAGTACAATGTTTTCGAGTATCAGCGTGATTTCTTGAATGCTTACGAGACTATTAAACAAAAAGGTTGCCTGCCCGTTGTATGTGGAGGAACCGGAATGTATCTCGAATCAGTGCTGAAAGGCTACCGTCTGCTGCCCGTACCCGAGAATCCTGAGTTGCGCACCCGTCTGGCGGACAAATCGCTGGAAGAACTGACCGACATACTGAAAGGTTACAAAAGCCTGCACAATACTACGGACGTGGACACAGCCAAACGTGCCATACGAGCCATCGAAATCGAAGAGTATTATGCCCATACCCCAGTAGACGAACGTTCCTTCCCCCAGATGAACAGCCTCATCATAGGTGTGGACATCGACCGGGAATTGCGTCGGGAGAAAATCACCCGCCGCCTGCACCAGCGCCTGGAAGAAGGAATGATAGACGAAGTGCGCCGTCTGATAGAGCAAGGCATCCAACCGGATGACCTCATCTATTACGGACTGGAATACAAGTATCTGACACTTTATGTCATCGGCAAGCTGACCTATGAAGAGATGTTCACGCAACTGGAAACAGCCATCCACCAGTTTGCCAAACGCCAGATGACCTGGTTCCGCGGTATGGAACGGCGTGGATTTACCATCCATTGGATGAATGCCCGGTGGCCGATGGAAGAAAAGATAGCTTTTGTAAAGAAGAAGTTGGAAGGATGATGAAATGATAAAGTGACCGGGTGATTTAAATCGTAAATAGTAAATAGTCAAATTGTAAATAGAATCATGAGTGCAGAACCCGAAAAGTTGGGAGTGATATACAACCCCAAAGCCGGAACACGGAAAGTGCAGAAACGGTGGAAAGAAATCAAAGAATACATGGACAGCAAAGGTGTGCCTTACGACTATGTGCAGTCCGAAGGGTTCGGTTCGGTAGAGCGTCTGGCAGGCATCCTCGCCAACAACGGCTACCGCACCATTGTTGTAGTAGGCGGTGACGGCGCACTGAATGACGTCATTAACGGCATCATGCTTTCCAATGCACCGGACAAGGAGAATATAGCCATCGGCATCATCCCCAATGGTATAGGAAATGACTTTGCCGACTATTGGGAAATGAGTTCGGACTACAAGAAAGCGGTGGATTGCATCATCAACAACCGCCGCCGGAAAATAGACGTGGGTACCTGCTATTATTACGACGGTGAAAAGCATCTGACACGCTACTTTCTCAATGCCATCAACATAGGCCTGGGAGCCCGTATCGTGAAAATCACCGACCAGTGCAAGCGTTTTTGGGGAGTGAAATTCCTCTCCTACTTCATGGCACTGCTATCCATTATCTTCGAACGTAAGTTGTACCGCATGCATCTCAAGATAAACGGCGAGCATATACGTGGACGCATCATGACTGTCTGCATAGGCAGTGCGTGGGGATACGGACAAGCGCCTAGTGCAGTGCCCTATAATGGCTGGCTGGATGTTTCCGTCATTTACCGTCCCGAATTGCTGCAACTATGGTCGGGATTGTGGATGCTTATCCAAGGGCGGATTCTGAACCATAAGGTAGTGATGCCCTACCGTACGCAAAAAGTAAAAGTGCTGCGTGCGCAAAATGCCTCTGTCGATTTGGACGGACGTATTCTCGACCGTCATTTTCCACTGGACATCAGCGTACTGCATGAAGCAATAACATTGATTATACCCAATTGAAAATACTTAATCAGTAACAACCTATGATTGAATTAAAGAATAATCCTGCCGGAAACTTCTTCCTACTGGCAGGTCCATGTGTCATCGAAGGAGAAGAAATGGCAATGCGCATTGCCGAACGTATCGTGACTATCACCGAAAAACTGCAAATCCCCTATGTATTCAAAGGGTCGTACCGCAAAGCCAACCGCTCCCGCCTGGATTCCTTTATGGGCATCGGCGACGAAAAGGCGCTGAAGATACTGCAAAAAGTGCACACCACCTTCGGAGTACCTACCGTGACCGACATTCATGCCGCCGAAGAAGCCACCATGGCTGCCGAATATGTGGATATTCTGCAAATTCCCGCCTTCCTCTGCCGGCAGACAGACCTGCTTGTAGCCGCCGCCAAAACCGGAAAAACCATCAACATCAAGAAAGGGCAGTTCCTCTCTCCGCTTGCCATGCGCTTTGCGGCTGATAAAGTAGTGGAAGCAGGCAATAGGAACGTCATGCTGACGGAACGCGGAACTACTTTCGGTTATCAGGATTTAGTCATCGACTATCGCGGCATCCCCGAAATGCAGACCTTCGGTTTCCCCGTCATCCTGGATGTAACCCACTCCCTGCAACAGCCCAACCAGACCAGTGGCGTCACGGGAGGTATGCCGCAACTTATCGAGACCGTAGCCAAAGCCGGTGTTGCCGTAGGTGTAGACGGACTGTTCATCGAAACCCACGAAAATCCCGCCGTAGCCAAGAGTGACGGCGCCAACATGCTGAAACTCGACCTGCTGGAAGACCTGCTGAGCAAATTGGTCCGCATCCGGGAAGCAGTCAGATAAATTCCATTTATCCGGAATGGAATCCGAAAAAAACAACAGAAGTTGTGATTTATCTAAGGGCTGTCCGACAGATAGTTCAAGAACAATTTAAATTCATAATAATATGAAACATCTATTACGTGGTTTATGGATTGTAGCGTTAATTCTTTGCTGCAATTTTCAGCAGGTATTTGCACAGCAAATGCCGCCTATCCCGGTCGACAAAAATGTCCGTATCGGAAAGTTGGACAACGGATTGACCTATTATATCCGCAAGAACAGCCAGCCTGCAAACCGGGCCGACTTTTACATTGCCCAAAAGGTAGGCTCCATTCAGGAAGAAGCCGACCAGCGCGGCCTTGCCCACTTCCTGGAACACATGTGTTTCAATGGAACGACCCACTTCCCCGGTGATGCACTGAAGCAATACCTGGAGCGTATCGGGGTGAAATTCGGTGAAAACTTGAACGCCTATACTTCCGTAGACGAAACCGTATACAACATTTCCAATGTGCCGGTCACTACTCCGGGAGCCATCGACTCCTGCCTGCTGATTCTGCACGACTGGAGTAACGATTTGACCCTGGACCCGAAGGAAATAGACAAGGAACGCGGAGTCATCAACGAAGAATGGCGCACCCGTATGAGCGCCATACAACGCTTCCAGGAGAAGATGCTTCCAGTCATGTTCGAAGGAACGAAGTATGCCACTTGTTTCCCTATCGGAACGATGGAGGTCGTTATGAACTTCAAACCGCAAACTTTGAGAGACTACTATGAAAAGTGGTACCGTCCAGACCTTCAGGGTATTGTGGTAGTTGGCGATATAGATGTGGACGCTATCGAAGCCCAAATCAAGAAAATGTTTTCTGATATTCCCGCCCAGCCCAATGCTGCCAAACGCGAGTACTATCCGGTAAACGACAACAAGGAGCCTATTGTATTGGTTTATCAGGACAAGGAACAGTCCAATGTACAAGCCCTCATCTTCAACAAGCACGAAGCCACTCCTGACGAGCAGAAAGGCGACATGGGCTATCTGGTACAGAATTATGCAACCACGCTCATCAACAATATGCTGAATGCGCGTCTGAACGAATTGGTACAGACCGCCAATCCTCCTTATATATATGCCGCCACTTATGACGATGATTTCTTTGTTGCCAAAACCAAAGATGCCTTCACCGGTGTCGTTGTCTGCAAGGAAGATGCCATAGAAAATGGAATAGCCACTCTCCTGCGCGAAACAGAACGCGCCCGCCAATTCGGCTTTACGGAAACGGAATACAACCGTGCCCGTGCCGAATATCTGCGCCAACTGGAATCTGCTTATAACGAGCGTGACAAACGCAAGAATGAAGAGTACGTGGATGAATATGTCCGTCATTTCCTCGATAACGAACCGATTCCGGGCATCGAAAACGAATACGCCATCATCAATCAGATAGCTCCCGCCATTCCGGTTGCCGCACTGAACCAGATGATGCAAGCCCTCGTGACAGACAGTAACCAGGTAGTCGCAATTCTCGGTCCGGATAAGGAAGGATTGAAAATGCCGACAGAAGATGCAATCAAGAAGATTCTGAAAGACATTAAAGCTGAAAAACTGACTGCCTACGTAGACAAGGTGTCGGATGAACCTTTGATGGCCGAAGCCCCGAAAGGCGGAAAGATTGTATCCGAGCAGACAGATGATACATTCGGCACTACAACGCTGACACTCTCCAACGGAGTCAAGGTCATTATCAAGAAGACAGACTTCAAGGCAGACGAAATCCGCATGAAGGGAGTCAGCCTAGGCGGTAGTTCCTTGTTCCCCGACTCGGAAATCATCAACATCAACGGACTGGATGCAGTGAGTGTCGGTGGTCTGGGTAATTTCAGTGCCATAGACCTGGAAAAAGTTCTGGCCGGCAAGAAAGCTTCCGTCAGCTATGGTATCGGTGACAAGACAGAAACCGTCAATGGCAGCTGTTCACCGAAAGACTTCGAAACAATGATGCAGCTCACTTACTTGACGTTCACCGCTCCACGCCGTGACGACGATGCCTTCGCATCCTACAAGAACCGCAACAAAGCTGCTTTGCAGAATATGGAAATGAATCCCCAGGTGGCGTTCAGTGACTCTGTCTCGGCCGGTATTTACATGCACCATCCCAGAAGAGCCAGAATAAAGGCGGACATGATTGACAAGATGGATTATGACAAGATTCTGTCCATGTATCAAGACCGCTACAAAGATGCCAGCGATTTTACCTTTATCTTTGTAGGAAATGTGAATGTGGAGGAAATGAAACCACTCATCGCCGAGTACCTGGGTTCACTGCCTGCCATCAACCGCAAGGAAACATTCAAGGACAATAAAGTGGACATGCGCCAGGGAGTTTATAAGAACGAATTCGTACGGAAGCAGGAAACTGCCAAAGCGTCGAACTTTGTCCTGCTGAACGGTGACTGCAAGTACGACCTGAAAAATGACATCCTGCTGAGTATGACCAGCCAGATTCTCGACTTGGTTTATACAGCCAAGGTACGTGAAGACGAAGGGGGCACTTACGGTGTATATGTAGGCGGCCAATTAAGCAAATATCCGAAAGAAAAGGCTCTCTTGCAGATTGTATTCGAAACCGCTCCGGCAAAAAGAGAAAAGCTGATGCAGATTATCTTTGCAGAACTCGACAACATCGCCAAAGCAGGTCCGTCGGAAGGAGACTTGAATAAAGTGAAGGAGTTCATGCTGAAGAAACATGCCGAAGACTTGAAGGAGAACAGCTACTGGCTGGGAAGCATTGACGAATACCTGTTCACCGGTATGAATCCGATAAAGGATTACGAACAGATTGTCAACAGCATCACCGTGAAGGACATCCAGAAGTTCACCGACGACTTGTTCAAGCAGAAGAACGAGATTGAGGTATCAATGATCAGTCCTGAAACTCCTGACAAAGAATAAGAGAGCCATACACACAGAAGGCTGCGTTGTTCGATGAAAGGCAGCGCAGCTTTTTTTATACAAACTCTATATATACAAATACTATGAGTCTTTTCTTAGATTTGCGCAAGCACGGAAAACTGGCAGAAAAACGAAATCCGATGTACGAAAAAAGTAAATTCGGAAAATTCTGGATGTACTTCATGTTTGTCTTCTGGGCCGGTTACCTGATATTCTTCGGTACGACCTTTGCATTCGCCTTTGACGGCGGTGCCACAGAAGCCTATCACGTAATGAATTCCGGATTGATATTTGTCCTTGTGCTGGATTTCCTGATACGCCTGCCTTTCCAAAAAACACCCACCCAGGAAGTGAAGCCCTACCTGCTGCTTCCCATCAAGCGGAACCGTCTTATCGACTTCCTGCTGATCCGTTCCGGACTGGATGGCTTCAATCTGTTCTGGCTGTTTCTGTTTGTTCCGTTTTCCATCATCACCGTCACCAAATTCTATGGAATCAGTGGTGTGCTGACCTATTGCATTGGCATCTGGCTGCTGATGGTATTCAATAACTACTGGTTCTTGTTGTGCCGCACACTGATGGGTGAGCGCATCTGGTGGCTGGCACTACCGGTAGTAGTATATGGTGGCATTGCCGCCGCACTATTCATTCCGGACAACAGTCCGCTTTTCGACTGTTTTGTCAATCTGGGAGAAGGGTTCATCACCGGTAATATACTGTCATTCATCGGTGTACTGGCTGCCATCGCCCTCATGTGGTTCATCAACCGCACCCTGATGCAGAAACTCATCTACAATGAACTGAACAAAGTGGAAGATACACGGATAAAACATGTATCCGAATACAAATTCCTCGACCGCTACGGCGAAATAGGCGAATACATGAGACTGGAACTCAAGTTATTGCTACGCAACAAGATTTGTAAGCGTTCGCTCTATTCCATCACCGGTGTAGTGATAATGTTCAGTAGTATCATTAGCTTTTCCGATGTGTATGACGGAGGTCTGAGAGATTTCTTCGTCCTTTATAATTACATTATCTTCGGCATCATGTTCCTCAGCACACTGATGGGTTACGAAGGCAATTACATTGACGGACTGATGAGCCGCAAGGAATCTATCTACTCGCTGCTGCGTGCCAAATACATACTGTACAGCATTGCATTGCTCATTCCTACGATTCTGATGATTCCCGGTATGGTTACCGGGAAGGTATCCGTACTCGGTTGCATTGCATGGCTGATATTCATTCCGGGAGCCGTATACTGCTGTCTGTTCCAACTGGCAGTCTACAACAACAAGACTACCGACCTGAATTCAAAGATGACCAGCCGGCAGAATATAGGCACCGGTCTGCAGAATCTGATTTCAGGAGGTGCTTTCGGCATACCTTTACTGCTGCTTTTTGCACTGAATGCCATCTTTGGCAAAGAGGTCACCCCCTGGATACTTATCGGCATCGGCGTGGCATTTATCGCCACTTCCAAATTCTGGCTGATGAATGTATATCACCGGCTCATGAAACGCCGCTACAAGAATATGGAAGGCTTCAGGGACAGTAGACAGAAATAGAAATCATTAAACATCAATCACTAACATGATACGCATCAACAATTTACAAAAGAATTTCGGCACAAAAAAAGCCGTAGATATAGAGAACTACACCATCGGGCAAGGCGATATGCTGGGACTGGTAGGCAACAACGGTGCAGGCAAGACCACCCTCTTCCGTCTGATTCTTGACTTGCTGCAGGCAGACCGGGGCAATGTAACCATCAATGACATTGACGTCAGCAAAAGTGAGGACTGGAAGAACTTCACGGGAGCCTTTATAGACGACGGTTTCCTGATAGACTACCTCACCCCCGAAGAATACTTCTACTTCATCGGTAAGATGTACGGTCTGAAGAAAGAGGAGGTAGACGAACGCCTGCTTCCCTTCGAACGCTTCATGAACGGCGAAGTGATGGGGCAAAAAAAATTCATCCGCAACTATTCTGCCGGAAACAAGCAGAAAATCGGCATCATCTCCGCCATGCTCCACCATCCGCAACTGTTGATTCTGGATGAACCGTTCAACTTCCTTGACCCCAGTTCACAGTCCGTAATCAAACACTTGCTGAAAAGATACAATGAAGAACACGGAGCCACCGTCATCATTTCCAGCCATAACCTAAATCATACAGTGGACGTTTGCCCGCGTATTGCATTGCTGGAAAACGGTGTTATTATCCGCGATATACGAAATGAGAACAACTCTGCCGAGCAGGAACTGGAAGCTTACTTCAACGTCGGCGTGGAGGAAGAAGCCGTAGTAGAAGAAACGGTAGAAGAAGAAGCCGTAGAAAAAATAACGGAAAAAGAAGAAAAAACGGTAGAAGAAAAAAACGCGGAAGCATGAAAAAATATCTTTCTTATATAGTAGCTCTTACCATCATATTGATAGGTCTAAGTTCCTGCCATACTTCCGCGCCACGCCTGGACTACAAAGCCCTGGCGCAGGCATCCGTCCGTTTGGGAGTGGATATTGAACTGCAGGACAACCACAAGCTATACATCCATGCCTCCGAATGGATAGGCACCCCCTATCGCGCAGGTGGCGACAGCAAACGTGGAACGGACTGCTCCGGACTGGTATCGCAACTGTATAAGAAAGTTTACCACACCCGTCTGTCGAGAAGCACAGACGGGCAACTGAAAGAGAGCAGTAAAATCTCCCGCCGCAACTTGCGTGAGGGAGATTTGGTGTTCTTCACCAGCCGTGCTTCCCGCAAAAAAGTGGCACACGTAGGCATCTACCTCAAGGACGGCAAGTTTATACATGCCAGCACCAGCCAGGGAGTCATAGTCAGCAACCTCCGGGAAAAATATTACACCCAACACTGGCTCTGCGGAGGAAGAATAAAATAATACTAATTTTTCCCTTCTTGTGATTTTCTTTACTCTGTCCCGACTGATAGTCCAGAAACTATTAAAAGAAGAAAACAATGAAGAAACTTTTAGGCATCCTCTTATTCATCAGCATTGCGCTGAGCGCCAATGCACAACTTTTATGGAAAGTATCCGGTAAAGGATTAGAGAAACCATCCTATATTTTCGGTACTTATCACCTCTCTCCACTCAGTATAAAGGACAGCATTGCCGCCATGCCGCAGGCCATGAGCGAAACCGCCCAAGTCTACGGGGAAGTTGTGATGAGCGAAATGGCGACTCCCGCCTTCATGCAAAGCATGCAACAGCAGATGATGATGCCCAAAGACACCACACTGCAAAGCCTCTTTACTCCCGAACAATACGAAGAAGTAGGCAAAGCCATCAAGGAAAACATGATGGTGGACATTGCCATGCTGGCACAACTGAAACCGGCTGCCATCAACCAGCAGCTTGTCATCCTGCTCTACATGAAACACACTCCGGGCTTCAACCCGCAAGAACAGCTTGACACTTACTTCCAGCAGCAGGCCGCACAGCAAGGCAAGAAAATTGGCGGTCTGGAAACAGCCCAGTCACAAATAGACATTCTGTTCAACAGCCAGACGCTGCAACGCCAGGCAAACCTCCTCTACTGCGCTATCAGTGACATCGAGAAAGGTATCGAGCAAAGCAAGCGCCTGATTGCCGCTTATGAAAAGCAGGACCTGGATGCCATGCTGCAACTGATGGAAGAGCGCGACGGCAATTCATGCGACCCGCTGCCTGGAGAGATGGAAGCCATGCTGGACAACCGCAACAAGGCATGGGTTGAAAAGATGCCTGCTATCATGACAGAAGCCCCTACCCTTTTCGTAGTCGGCACCGGACACCTGCCCGGAGACAATGGAGTGTTGAACCTTCTGAAACAACAAGGATATACGATAGAAGCCATGAAATAAATCCTCTAACAATTCTCTCTAACAACTTTTAATGGCAAGCTATACAAAGCGTGACGGTCAAATACCATCACGCTTTGTTTGCATATACACTTTATTGCCCTCATCATACCGTACATCCCGAAAAATATACTACTTTTGCACCAAAGTCTTGGCTGTTATAGTGATAACGGTCATTTTTGACTCGATTCGATAAGAACGCAAGAAGCGAAAGTTATTATCCCTGCTATTCGGAATCTGGAAAATTCTATTAAACACCGCAGGATAATAGCAACAGTTTCTTCACGTCTATGTTATTATATACTTAGGCGTGGGGGCTGTTGTCTATTAATGGTGTGGGCATTTTCCAGAGCCTCGAATGCAGATAGACAATAACAGTCCTCGCGCTTTTTATATAATAACCTTCGTCAACGGGGACAGACGAAATGAAAGACACCGCGTATGCATCTTACATTATTTGGAGAAGTACAGTTATTTCTGTTAATTGCCGTTACATCTGCAAGCTTTCTATACTGGATAAATCACAAATACAAAAGTCTGAACAGACAGATTATCCGGGCAATAGACATTCCAGTATATCTGCTGAACAGACAAGGTATTGTCGTAAAACTACTTAATACACCTACCGAAAAGGCAAACAGACTTCCGTTCCTGAATCCGGGAGTTCTAAATATCAATAATTTAGTGACAGACGCCGATGAATGCCGGAAATACATGACGTCGCTGTTACGCGTACTGAATACCCGCACTTCGGACAGCCTGACCCTAAAGATAAGAATAGAAAGTGGTGAGAAACTATATATCGCAGTGCGCATGGTCTACCTCAACAGAAATTATGTCATGGCCTTCATACGCGACATTACGGAAGATGAAGTCCAACGCCGGGAAAACGAAAAATACCGTTTCTTCCTTGAAAGTATTCTGGAGAACCTTCCCATCGCCACGACAGTAAAAGACAAAAACGATGAAGGACGCTACCTGATATGGAACAAAAAAGCGGCAGAGATGATGGAAGTCCCCGCTGAGGATATTGTGGGACACTATGAAGAGGAGTTCAAACCCCTAATGCAAGATAATTTCATTCAGGAGACAGACAAAGAAGTTGAAGAGTCGGAAACTCCCCAGTCCTACATCAAACACTTTGTCAATCCCAAAGGCAGAGAGTATATTCTGTCGTTTCACAAAACGCTGGTGTCCTACAACAAAGGGAAAGAGAGGTGGATTGTCAGTTCTGCACTGGACATCACCGAACTGCTGGCAGCCAAAGAGAAAGCAGAAGAAGCCAACCGCCTGAAATCGGCTTTTCTCGCCAACATGAGCCACGAGATACGTACTCCGCTAAACGCCATCGTCGGATTCTCCTCCATACTTTCCGATTATATACAAGACGAAGATACAAAGGAATACATACATATCATCGAAGAAAACACCCAACTGCTGCTGCAACTGATTAATGATATTCTCGACCTGTCACGCATCGAAGCTGGCATTCTCGAATTCACAGAAGGAGATATGGATGTAAACAAGACGCTTGATGAAATGCAGACGATGGCAAAACTGAAACTTCCGTCCGAAGTCAGTATACGTCTCCTGCCCGGTGCGGATTACTGTATTATTCACACAGTCCCCAAACGGGTAAGACAAGTACTGAACAACTATCTGTCAAACGCCCTCAAGCATACGGAAGAAGGTTTCATCGACATTGGTTATCACCTGCCGCAAGAAGACAGGATTCGCTTCTTTGTCCGTGATACCGGTTGCGGCATTCCTCCTGAAAAGCAAAAGGATGTATTCGAACGCTTTGTCAAGCTAAACAGTTTTAAACAAGGCACGGGTCTCGGACTCTCCATCTGCACCATGATTGCCGAGAAAATGAACGGAAAAGTGGGCGTCAGCTCTATTCCGGGGAAAGGTTCCGAATTCTGGTTCGAAATACCCTATCAGCCTGCCGGAAGCCAACCTGCATAGAAAAGCCCGCCACTGACATGAACTCTGTCAACGACGGGCAACCTAAACCATCACCGATGCTATCCTGACTCACAATACCTATCGAAGCCTAAATCGCAGTTTTCCACTCTGCACCAGTTCTTCATGAGTGATACGATATCGGGACAGTTTTTTTCCTCCCAGTTCCATTTCACGGATATAAAGCGACTCTGCCGACGGGCGTTCCGTCTCTATCACCAGTTGGTCGCGTCCCCAATACTTAGGGTCGAGCTTTATGGTCACCTTATCAAATACCGGAGTAGACAGCGTATAAGCCGGTTCTCCGGGACAATCCGGATAAAAGCCCATCATATTGAAGATAGCCCAAGCGGACATCGTTCCGGTATCATCATTGCCGGGAATTCCGTCGGGGGCATTCTTGAAATACTTCTGCAAAAGGCGGTGCAGCTCTTTCTGCGTGCGCCACTCCTCACCCTTGAAATAAGAAAAAAGATGGGCGTATGCAATGTCCGGTTCGTTGGCAGGGTCGTACAGTCCTTCGTCGAACACACGCTGAAGCTTGTCTACGAACGGCTTCTTTCCACCCATGAGCCGGGCAAGCCCTTTCACATCGTGGGGAACATAGAAAGTATAGTTCCAGGCACAACCTTCGTGAAATCCGGGGTTCGGCTCAAAGTTCTCTCCCTGCCTCGGGTCGAAAGGAGCATAGAACTCACCGTTAGGCAGGATAGGACGGAAAGTACCGTACTCCTTACAGTAATAATGCTTGTAGCCCAGCGAACGTTCGTGGAACAGACGGGCATCCTCCTTCTTGCCAAGCGCAGCGGCTATGCGTGACAAGGCATTGTCGGCAATATAGTATTCCAGGGCATGTGAAACGGAATTGTCATACTGCTCCCGCAGGGGCACATATCCCAATGACACGTAGTCGTCATTGTCCGGTCGGAGCAGATTCTCCGCTCCCGGCAGGGTGGCTCCCTTGCGCATGGCTTCGTAGGCCAGTTCTATATCAAAGTCGCGCAGACCTTTCAGCCAGGTGTCGACGATGACGGGAATGGAAGGGTCACCTTCCATGGTCAGCGTCTCACGTCCGTAGAGTTCCCATTTGGGAAGCCAGCCGTGTTCGCGGTACATGTCGAGCATGGAGCGCACCATCTGCAATTGCCGTTCGGGATATACCAGCGTAAGAAGCTGGTGCACATTGCGGTAAGTGTCCCACAAAGAAAAGACGGTATAACGGTCGCCTTGGGTAGTCAAAATCTTATCACTCTCCATAGCGGGATATTCCCCGTTCACATCTTGCAGGATATTGGGATGTATCAGCGTATGATAGAGTGCCGTATAAAAAACGGTTTTCTGCTCTTCCGTACCTCCTTCCACAAGGATGCGCGAGAGGTCATCGTTCCAGCGGCGACGGGCTTCTTCCAGCACTTGACCGAAGTTCTTTCCCTGCTGCTCGGTATCCAGATTGAGGCGGGCATTCTCCATGCTCACAAAAGAGACTCCCATCTGTACTTCCACCTGCTCGCCTTCTTCGGTATCGAATGTAAGATAGGCGCCGATATCATCTCCCGCCAGTTCCTTCTGGTAGCGGGTGTAAAGTTTGTAGCGTCCGTTATCGGGGTCCCATTCGGCCTCTACACCGGTCATGGGGCGCTGCTTCTTCCAGTAGCCCGAAGCGGCGGGCTGCTTGTTGACACGCATCACAAAGTAGATGGGAAAAACGGCTTGTGGGTTGTAGCAGAAAGTACCCAGCAGCTTCATACCTTCAAACTCGCATTTACCCGTCTGGCGCAGAAAAGCTCCCGATTCATTGGTCAGGCCTTCACCCAGGTTCAGCAGCACATGGCTCTGCCCGGCAGGAAAGGTGAAACGCGCCACACCCGTGCGAGGAGTTGCCGTCACTTCCGTCTTCACATTGTAGCGGGTCAGGAAGTTGCTGTAATATCCGGGGGATGCCTGCTCGTCCTTATAACGGCTTCCATATTCCTTATAATCTACGGACAGCTCTCCCGTAGTGGGCATCAGCAGCAGAGAACCCAATTCCGGACAGCCCACACCGCTCAAATTGACATGCGAGTATCCGGTAAAGAAACAATTGTGATACTCATAGGGAGTAGACCACCAGCGGGCATCTTTATCGTATTTGTTGTCCTCCGAACCCATCACGTTGAAGGGCACTACGGACATCATTCCATTGGGACAGACGGCTCCCGGATTCGTGGTACCGAAGTTAGTGGTACCGACAAAAGGATTCACATAGTCCGCAGGATGCTTCTCCGCAGCCATAGATGCCGTGAGCATTCCAAAGGAGATGATACAGAAAGTAATCAGTCGTTTCATAATATAGTAAGGATTTGTTCTTTATTAGTTAGTGAGCACGCTACCCATGCCGGTGTCATTGCATGCACTCTGCAAAGTTATTGCAAACGGTCTGCAGTGACACTGCAAACTACTTTGCAGTAGCACTGCAACAGTTTTGCAGTGACGCTGCATCAGCTTTGCAGTGGCGCTGCAACGGCTTTGCAGTAGCACTGCAAAAAGCATGCAGTATCTTTGCAGTGATATTACACTAAGTATAAGGCAGTTACGGCAGGCGCTTTTCAGCAATACCGAGCGCCTGCCAACTGCTTGGTACTTACAAAATACTTGTGCGCTTCGTGAACTCCAGAATCTCGCGGATATACCCAAAGGCAAGCCCCACTACCGTATCGGCTGCACCGTAGTATACAGCTACACGTTCTCCATCTTGCAACGCTGCGCAAGGGAACACCACATTGGGAACATCACCTTGCAACTCATAAGGAGCAGCAGGCGCAAGCAGATACTCACGGGTGCGGTAGAGCAACTTGGCAGGATTGTCCTTATCCAGAATAGCTGCTCCCATGGAGTAACGGAAACCGTTACAAGTGGTTATCACGCCATGATAGAACATCAGCCAACCCTCGTCCGTGAGGAACGGTACCGAACCTGCCCCTATCTTGGTACACTGCCAGGCACTTTCGGGGAAAGGCGTAGGAGCCATCACATGGCGGTGTTCGCCCCAGAATTTCATGTCAGGGCTGAAGCTAATGTAGATGTCGCCAAAAGGAGTATGTCCGCTATCGCTGGGACGGCTCAAGAGCGCATATTTGCCATCGAACTTCTGAGGCAACAACACACCGTTGCGGTTGAAAGGCAAGAAAGCATTCTCGCACTGGAAGAACTCCTTGAAATCGAAAGTATAGCCGATGCCGATGGTGGGGCCGTAGTAGCCGTTGCACCACGTAATCCAGTAGCGGTTCTCAATCCATGTCACGCGCGGATCGTATTTATATTCGGACTCTATCATGTCCGTATTCCCGGCCTTGAACTTGATTGGCTCATGCTCTATTTCCCAGTGGATGCCGTCCTTGCTGAAACCGGCAAAGATATTCATCTGCACCGCCCGGTTGTCACAACGGAACACACCGGCATAACCATCCTTAAACGGAACCACTGCACTGTTGAAAATGCTGTTCGACGACGGAATATGGTAGCGGTCTATTACGGGATTCTCCGAATAACGCCACATTACATCCTTACAGCCTGCCGGCCGTTCTTCCCAAGGCATTGTGATTTTGTTGCTCATAATTGCTCTATATTATTAATTGGTTATTGTTGTTTCTTCTCATCGGCATACGTAAATGGTATGAAGTACGTAATGAGGAACGCCGGAATGGTGGCAAACAGCGTGAAGGTAAAGAACGCCTCGTACCCCAACCAGTCGCTGACAAAACCGCTGATTGTGCCCGGCAACATCACACCCAGATTCATGATGCCCGAAGCAAAGGCATAATGTGCCATTTGGTGCTTTCCCGGCGCCACCTGCTGCATCATGAACAAAGTCAGTCCCACAAAACCAAAACCATAACCGAAGTACTCGAGCACGATGGCACTACCTATCAGCAACCCGCTTTCCGGCTGGTACATGGCAAGCAGGGTATACGCTACAAAAGGCAGATTGAAGATGCAGCACAGAGAGAACAGCGTCCGCCGCAATCCCCGGTGCGAAATGTAATAGCCTGCCAACAGTGACCCCAGCACAAAGGCTGCCGCCCCATAAGTGCCGTAGTACAAACCTATCTGCTGCTCATTCAGTCCCAAGCCACCTGCCGAACGCTCCGCCTTCAAGAAAAGGGGGACAATCTTCATGACAAAACCCTCGGCAAGGCGATAAAGGATAATGAACGCTATATAGTACCAGATGTGCTTCTTCAAGAAGAAATCCTTGATTACCGCCACCAACTGCTCCCACGTCTCCCTTGCCGACTTGGCGCCGGATGCGGCCGCACCGCCCGATGGCAGCATGCGCATGTGGTAGAAGCCAAGCAGCAGCATCACCGCCGCCAATATCAGCATCACCGTCATCCATGCATGCCGGGTAGCCTCGTGGCGGACTGCCTCTGTGGCCCCCTCCACCCCACCGAAACCTACCAGCAAGGCACCTGCCAGCCAGACCAACCCGCCGGACGCCACAATCTTCGCTATATTGTAGAAGGCTCCCTGCCAACCGATATACTTGGCCTGGTCCTGCTTGCTCAGTTCCGACATGTAGACACCATCCGTAGCCACATCGTGTGTGGCTCCGCTGAAAGCAATCACCGCCAGCAGCGCAATGCACACCGCAAAAAAGAATGGCAACTGCAACGCCAAAGCCACCAGAGCAAAACCTGCTCCGGTAACCATCTGCGTCAGTACCACGAAAAACTTCTTCGTCTTGAACATTTCAAGGAACGGACTCCAAAGGAACTTCAGCGTCCAGGGCATCATGATGAGCGACGTCCACAGAGCAATCTGCGCGTCGCCGATGCCCATTCCCTTGAACATCAGCACAGAAACCATGTTCAGCACCACAAACGGCAATCCCATGGCAAAATATACGGTGGGGACCCACGATATAGGATTATGATTTTTTCGGCTCATCCCTTCTGTATATTATCTGTGTCACTTCAACGGTTCACTGCCCATAGTCAGCTCCAGCGTACCGCCGTCCACTATATCCTGATGCGTGAAGAATGGAGTCTCCAGCTTATTGCCGTTCAGCACAATGCTCTGCACATACTTGTTGTCGCGGCTATTATTATGGGCTATCACCTTGAACGACTTGCCATCTTTCAGATGAACGGTCGCCTCGTTGAACAGCGGGCGTCCGATGGAATATACCGGCTTGCCGGGGCATACCTGATAGAAGCCCATCGCATTCAGAATGTACCATGCAGACATCTGTCCGCAGTCTTCATTGCCCGAAAGTCCGTCGGGGTTGTTGAAGTAAAGCGTATGCAGCACCTCATCCACAATCTCCTGCGTACGCCAGGGCTGGCCTACGTAGTTGTAGAGATGGGCAATGTGATGGCTTGGCTCATTGCCGTGGGCATACTGGCCTATCAGACCGGAAATATCCACCGAGGTCGATTCACCTTCCAGCTTGGAATCGGCCGTGAACAGAGAATCCAACTTGCCGATGAAGGCGTCGCGTCCTCCCATCAGTTCCACCAGTCCGTCCACATCGTGGGGAACGAACCAAGTCCACTGCCATGCCGTACCTTCGCAATAGTCATCATTACGGTGATTGGAAGCGCGGGGGTTGAAAGGCGTACGCCAGTTGCCCTCACTGTCCAGTCCGCGCATGAAGCGGGTACTCGGATCGAAATAAACTTTATATCCCTCGGCAAAGGCCGCATACTTATCGCGGTTGGCTTCGTCGTCCAAGGCACCTGCCAGTACGGAGATACACCAGTCATCGTAAGCATATTCCAAAGCTTTAGCCACAGATTCATTGTCTTTATCGCAAGGCACGTAGCCAATCTTGTTCTTCCAGTACTTGGCCTGCGGCATCAGATGCGGCACAACCAAAGGATGGGTGATAATACCCGTCGTATCGTATTCTGCCGTACGGAAGCAAGCCTTGTAAGCCTCCTGCACGTCGAAGTTACGGTATCCCTTTACATAAGAATCCGCTATGAGGGAGGCTGCATGATAACCAATCATGGTACCCGTATAGTTTCCGGCCAGTTCCCACATAGGCAGGACGCCGCCCTCGCGGGACTTCTGGATGAGCGAACGGATGAAAGCCTCGTTCAGTTCAGGATCAATAATCGTCATCAGCGGATGATAGGCACGGAAAGTGTCCCATAAAGAGAAAATGGTGTAGATAGGCTCGTCCACCCTGCCTTGATGGGGCTTCAAGTCCATACCAAAGTAACGTCCGTCAGCATCGGTAAACAAGTTGGGCTGCATACCCGTGTGGTAAAGTGCCGTGTAGAACATGGTACGCTGGTCGTTGTCCTTCGTATCGATGTCAATCTTGGAAAGATAAGTGTTCCACTGCTGGCGGGCAGCACGGCGCACACCGTCAAAATCCCATCCGGAGATTTCGGCTTCCACATTCTTGCGGGCACCGTCCATATCCACGGCAGACACACCTACCTTTACCAATACCTCTTCATTGGGCTCCGTCTGGAATTGCAGTAAAGCTTTAGCTGTAGGCAGAAGCGGACCGCCTTCGTCCAATGCCATGGAGTCCGTGACCAGCGTATAGGTAAATGGTTTGGAGAACTTAGCGTAGAAGTTGATATACTGGTCGAAAGCCCAATATACAGTCTTCTTGCGTCCACGGATTTCAGTATCGCTGATTACTTCCAGCTCCATCTGTTCATTCTTCTGGCGCTGGATACTGTAATCCAGGTCGAGGATAACCACTTTATTACGAACTTTTTGTAATCAAGGATTGCCCCGGAATATTTCTCATAGGAGGTTCCTGCCCTGCCAAACGCCTTGATTACCTCAATACCTTCTATGTATTCCACGATCGCTGTTTCATTCTCGTGGGAAAAGGCAGAGGCGTACGCCATCTGCTGGCTCTTCGAGCCCATGGAGTGGTAATCCTGCCGACCTACAGTGGGCATCAGCAGCACATCCCCGTAATCGGCACAACCCGTACCGCTGACGTGGGTATGTGAAAATCCGTTGATAGTAGTATCTGCATAGTAATATCCGGAGCAGGCATCCCACTCGTAGATACGCGTGTCGGGGCTGGGCTGAATCATCCCGTTGGGAACTACCGCTCCGGGATAGGTATGCCCATGTCCACCCGTACCGATGAACGGATTGACGTAAGACGCATAGTCCGGTGCCGTCTGGGTACAGCTGCAAACCGCCCCCAGCAGAAAAAGTCCGCCCAACAGTATGGAACTAGATTTCATGTTTTTCTTCATATTGTTTATTGTATAAGTAGGTGTATAGCTTCATAATAGAATCTTGTTATATGAGAATGCTTGAGGAGGGCCGCCCTATTACTTTGAGCAAAGCCCTCCTTTGTTTCATGTATGAAAAGGTTCAAGCATCCGTTTTCCGAAACCTCAGTTTACGGAAAACACGGCATCAGCGTACCTTCTTCATCGTATAGTTCTCACTCACGAAGTAAGGAACATCGGGGAAGATGTCGGTCTCAATCTCACCGCCTACATACTTATAGGGATTGATAGCCCATCTGTTGCCCAAGCCATAGATATGCATATCACCGTTAGGAGCAATAGCACCATCCATATAGTAATCATCATAGTTAGGATATGCTTTCCACTGGAAATTCTTGCTGTAAGTACCGAAATGCATCTTGTAGGTAGCAGGGTCTTCAGCATCGCCCTCATGAATGGTTTGCGGATAGATGAGCAGTGCACCGTTATAGTAATCGCAATGCATCGGATACTTACCGGTGATTTCGGGGAAAGTACCCCAGTTGTAAACCACATATCCGGTACCTTCTTCATCCTTTTCAATGATCACATTCTTCTCAAACTCCTGACTGCCTTTCCAATCCCACCAGCGAGGATTACCTTCTTCATCCACATAGGTAAAGAGGGAATTGCTGGAAGTTACCTTCCACTCGCCGACCAAATCTTCATAACCCAACATTTTGCCCTGATAAGCTTCACCGGTACGGCTCCAGTACTTACCACTCCATTCCACTCCATCATCAAAGAGCACCTCACTTATTTCCGAAAGCAACACGTAATACTGATACATCAGTGGTTTGGGGTTGTAGAACATCTGAATACCATAACCTTCATCCTTCACTTTTTGGAATTTGCTTTTGTCAAATCCGCTCCAGCCTCCGTTCAGCTCATCATTAATCTTCCAGGGTAACGGAGCATACTTGGATTTGGGCAGGTTCTCAAAATGAGACTCTTCACGGCCAAAGGCTCCATTAGGATTCTGATTCTGGTAATAACCGTAGGTCATATAATCCACAATATCACCTACTTTCACACCTTCTACCTCGCCGTCGGGAGAGTCGAGAGAACCATATTCATACACACCAATCAACTTGTTGCCAAATACCTGGCGGCACTCATAAACCAAACGCGCGAAGTTGGCACGTGAGCGTGTTTCGAAGCCGGGACCGGGATTGGAGTTGTTGTAGTTGGTGTACTCATCATCAAAGTCAATGCCATCCAAACCATAAATATCCAAGTAGGCTTTCAGTTCCTTGGCAAAGTCTTTGGCAGCAGCTTCCGAAAGGTTGCCCATACCTGCCTCGTCATGGTTACCAAGAATAGTCATCACCACCTTAATGCCTTTAGCCTGCAAAGGACGGATGAACTTATCCGCATTTCTCAGCAAGAAAGAAACCTGGTCATTGCAGAAAACATGTACGCGACCGGTCTTGCTATCCACATTGATGTTGGCAGCAAAAATGCTGACTACATCAAAGAAAGGCTTTCCGTTGCTCTTCATGGTATATTCACCCATATTCAAGATGTTCTCGTCATTTACTTCCACAAAGCAATGTGTAAGTATATCACCCTTACTGATACTCTCAGGAATAGCAGCCAAAGGCTTTACCAAGTAAATATATTCCCGATTGTTTGTAGAAACTTCCACACCGTTATTGGCAGATGCAGAAACGGCAACAGCATAAGTCTGTCCGATTGTGCCTCCGGCATTGATATTCAGTTCCACAGAAGCCGACTTTTGTTCGCCCGCCTTGACAGTGGCAGTTCCACCGTTCGCCAAACTCAACTTATCGGCGGGATACATTTTATAGCTTGTTCCATTCTTCTTATTGTAAGCCTCCAAAACGTCTTCGTCCACTTTGAAGGTCACAGTAACATCCTGCTCTGCAGCTTTGCTCAGTTCAAAATAGAGATGTCCGGTAGCAACCTTGTCGCCAAAAACAGAAATCGGAGTAAGTTCACGTGCACCGGCGGCAGACTTTACATAGCCATACACGCCATCCACAGTATCCAGCTTGTCACTGTTGCCGGTGTTGATGACAACATCATCTTCACAACCGGTGAAGCATATTCCTGCACATGCAAAAGCCATTGCCAGCAAGCCTGATTTTACATGATTCATATATTTCATAATCAATATCTTTTTATTTGAATTAAGGTATAACTAAATTATTTGGCGGGCAGTTCCACAGCAGTCCAAGTCAATGATTCCACTGCAGTAGCATTGTTCTCATTTCCGCTATAATCGTGAATGGCAGTACCGGCGCCCTCATCGAACTTCCAGTAAGAAACCAGTCCGTCAGCATCCGGCTCTACCTGGTAGAAGTGGTCCTTTGCATTGATTTCTGCTGATGTCAACACCTTGTTCCAGATACGCACCTCTGAGATATTACCTTCCAACCAACGGTCACGATTGTATGAATGGCCAATCCAGAATCCGTTACCTTCATCGGTCATGGTCTGGCCCCAGTTCACGACTCCGCAGTCCAAAGTAGTCTCCAGCATATTCTTACCATTGATGTAGATTATAACTGTTTTTGCATCCGCATCGTAGGTCACAGCGATATGTGTCCATTCGTTTGTCGGAATAACCAGACTCTCATCGGTCACATTGCCGCTACTTGTAGCCACCTGCAACTGGTTTTGAGGAATTCCGGCATCACCGATGCGGAGCAGGAACTTACCTTCGATACCCATAATGGAAGTCAGCATCTTGTCAAACTTGCTTACACGAATCAACGCTTCTGCCGTCAGCTTATTCATATTATTGGCTACATCTGGATTGGTCCAAGTTACGTAAACCAGATTCTTGGTAATATCAGGAACCGTATTAATCAAAGCGGCACCCTTCAGCACGTAGTACATGGTACCGGAGCTCTTCAAGACTCCGATGCTTGCCTGGTCTACCGTAACCGGCAATACATATACCTTCTCACGGTCCAGCTCCGTCAAGTTCTTGAAGCTGACAGTGATGTCGTCTGAAATGACAGCACCGGCCAAAATGGTAGCTTGCGGAGTTTCTACCGTATAATAGTTTTCCGGCAGAGCCTCGGCTGTGTCATAATAGGTAGCGTTATAAGTAGCTACCAGTGAAGGGTCCGCCTTCAAGGCAATAGTTATATCCTGCGATTCAGGACGGGCCATTGAAATCCGGAATGAACCTTCCGTATCGGAAACAGTGTTTTTCAACAACACAGTACTGGTCATCGCCGAGCCGTTGATATACACCTGATTATCGAAATTCTCAACGTCATTATCATTACAAGCAGCAAATACACCTGCCAATAATGCCATCGATACTAAATATATACTTTTCAGTTTCATGATATTCTTTTATTTTTTAGGAGCAGGATTCATAATATTGATAGCTTCTCTCACGTATTGATAGGTATTGGTAGCATTGTAATAATCATTCTGCATGTTCTCAATAGCCAGACCAGCTTTTGTAAACTCTGCAGACGGTTCTGTCACCCAATAAGCAGCTTCCGACAGAGCTCTCAAAGCATTGTAATATCCGGTAGTCTTATCTGTTGTATCCAGAGAGACGGTAGATGCCGATACAATGAAGCGGTCAGCCGGAACACCGTCTGCCATCAAGGCCTGAAGCGCTTCTATCCCCAGTTGGGCAACATCCGTGACATCATTTGTAATCAAGATGATATGGTCACAAGAAGAGAGCACAGACTGGCCTATCAGGTTGGCAGGATACCCCTGGAACACCAGTTGCTTACCTGAATTGGCACTCTTCCAGTTGGATATCACACCGAAGAAAGTATCCTGATTTGCCTTTGCTTCAGCCTTGTCGGCTTCGGACATGTAGATAGGATTGCTACCACGATACTCGGCTACAATACCGTCGAAAGGTGCTTCAAGAGCTATCAGTCTGTTCAGCTCAGCCGACAGATAAGCCGAGAATGCAGATGTTTCTGTTCCTTCTTTCACCTTGTCGGTATGTTCCTTCAAGATATTGTCATAGCTGATGGAATAGAATACTTTCGTTCCCTTCTCATGTACATTTGCAATATCTTCCAATTCGAATTCCGCCAAATCGGGAGTAGTTGCGATAATTACGTCCAGGCTGTCGGGAACATCCGACATGTGCTGCCCGCGGCTGAAAGGAACTTTCTCACTATTATCAAACCAGCCGTATACAATCTTATGGTCAGAATTCTTGTATTCCTGCAAGTTCTTCAGATACTTGGCATACAGTTCGGGAGACTGTTCGTCGATTCCGGGTTCTTTCAGTTTAATACTCTCTGAATCCGTCCAGTCGGAGCAGGCAGACAATGCCAATACGGAAAAAGCTGCCAGCGCGATTCCTTTGAATGATTTCTTATATAATTTCATAATTATTCAGCATTTATTGTTATTATTTGCGTGCCCACCATACGTCAGTAGCCATGTTGTCCGGTCCACCCAGATAGCTGTTTACTGCCTCTTGCACGTTTTCAGTATTACTTGTATATTCTTCAGAAGGATAAGGCATACGGCGTGCACCTTTCTCGCTATCAACAATTCCACCACTCAAGTTACCTTCACTGGTTGCAGGCAACAGTTTGGGATAGCCTGTACGGCGATAGTCAGCCCAAGCTTCGTTACCTAACGGCCAATTCGCAATCCACTTCTGGGTAATGATACGTTCCTGTTTTTCTTCCTTGGATGCCCCTTCATTCCACTTGACAGTAATGGCTGAAAGGTTCTTTTCATAAGTATTAAGACCGGTGGGATCTTTGTAAAGAGCAGGTACACTGCTTTCATCAGCCAGATAGCTGTCTACACCGGTAGCTCCCCACTGTTCGAAAGAGAGACGGACACCTTGTTCATAAAAATCAGCAGCGGTTCCTTTCATGTTGAAACCATAGATTGCAGTGGCTTCAGCACGCAAAAAAGCAACTTCTGCCGCATTCATCCAAAGCACGGGATCAGAAGAGGAAATCTTCACACGTGAATAATTGATGAAATACTCCTTCATCTTACTGAGGTTGATACCGCGACGTAATCCTACATAAGTCTCTCCAGGCCATTTTGATTCCTCAAAATAGCTGGCACGACGATTGTCGTTGTAACCGTTCATGTAGCAGATGATGTCGGCAGCAGGATGGGTATCACCACCTGAAGCTTCTTCATTGTAACGTACTGCCACAAACAACGGATTGCTAATTGTACCGAAATACTTCCATGTAGCATTGTCTGCATTTGTTTCAATCAGACCCAACTCGTGATTCACTGCACTTTCAGCCATTTCTTTAGCCTTAGCAGGGCTTACATTGGCAATACGGATAGCCAAACGCAGTTTCAATGAATTGGCAAACTTCACCCACTTCTGTACATTACCACTGTACACGAAATCTGCAGAAGCAACCAACGCCGCATTTCTGTTTTCAGTCAGCACCTCGATGGATTCGTCCAGTTCCTTGAAGAATGCGTTATATACTTCTTCCTGCGTATCATAAGGAATGGTAATCTTGCCATCCTGACCGATTTTAGAATAAGGAATAGGACCATACGCATCAGTCACGCGACTCATGGCAGCAACCTTTATGATTTGAGCAATGGCATAAGGAACCGGATTATTGGTATTCTCCGATACTTGTTTCACTGTGCTCAAGTTACCGTAAAGTGTTGAAATGATACGGTCACTTATCAAGAACACACGCGTCCAGTCATTTGTAGCATTAAAATTGGATATTGTATTGGACCAGCCGGCATTTGAATCGGCAAAATAACCTCCCAACGGTCCACCCAACAAACAATCAGTAAACTGTGCCGTATTGACATCTGATGAGATAACCGTACTTGCCAAGTTACTCATGGCAGAACCCAGTGCATAATCATCCGGAGTCAAATCACCCGGTTGATAAGGATTGGAGTTGATATCCATATAATTGCCGGTACAGGACATAAAGCCCATAACCAACGGAGCAACAATCAATTTATTTATAATATTTTTCTTTTTCATATCGTTTGGTATTAAAATTTAAAGCTCAAGCTAAAGCCGATGTTACGCAAAGCCGGCATCATGAAATAGTCTATTCCCTGATAAAAGTTATCGGTAGAAGCTACACTTTCGGGATCGAAAGGAGCCTTGCTGTAAATCATCCACAAGTTGCGGCCTACCAACGAAACCTTGATATCGCACACATCATTCAACAACTTTCTGGGGATGGTGTAACCCAAAGATACTTCCTGCAGACGAACATTGGTAGCAGAATAAGTGTAGTATTGGGGAACAGACGTGCCGCTACCTACTACACCGTACCATGTTTCGGGGTTTACCTTATCTCTACCATTCACCAACACGTAACCTAAATCACGTGCATCGGCAGAAGCCTCGGACACACCGTAATAGTCCAACATAGCTTGTGTACGTGAGTAAACCACACCACCCAAACGGGCTGAAATCAAGAAACCTGCTGTGAAATTCTTCCAAATGAAGTTATTACGCCAAGCCAAATTACCTTTAGGAAGTACGCTTCCCAACTTGATGTATTTATCCGGGTCCGTTATGGCTTCCGTAGCAACCGTTCCATTTTGGTCCACAAAAATCTGTCCATTGGCATCACGTTTCATATCTCGCAGTGAGTAAAGGTCACCCATGCTCCCACCTTCTTTCAGCAAGAAGCGGGCATCACCTAAGCCACCCATATTCAACGTGCTCAAAGAGAACAGCTCACCGGTAACGGGATTGATGGCATTGTCTGCCAAAGTCAGGATTTTATTCTTGTTACTGGAGAAGGTTATACCGGTATCCCATGTAAAATCTTTCCAGGTATTCTTGTAATTCAGCGACAACTCAATACCGGAGTTACGTACGGCACCAGTCTGGATATACATAGCCGACCAACCGCTGACAGGCAACTGCGGGTTGAATGTCTGGTTCATAGTCTTGGCATTGTAATATGTCACGTCCAATTCAAAGTTCTTGAGGAAACGCATGTTCAAACCGATTTCCCAAGAATTGGTACGTTCAGGTTTCAAATTGTACAACGGATATTGGGTCGTGATACTCCACTGGCCGGAACTTGAATTCCATTCATAGTGGGGATTAGCCAAATATCTGGAGAAAGCACTACCAACAGATGCCCATGAACCACGAACCTTTATAAAAGAAAGATAATCTTTGTTCAAGTTAGGCATTAGCTCAGACAGTACAACAGAACCACCGACTGAAGGATAGAAGAATGATTTGCTGTTGGAGTTGGGACCTGCCAGCTGTGAAGGCCAGTCGTTACGTCCGGTCAGCGTCAAGAAGTAAGTGTTCTTGTAACCAAGCTCAGCCGAAGCGAAGAGAGACTGGGTCTGTTCACGCCACCCTTCCTGCAAACGCTGTGTCTTGCTGGCACTCAGGTTCTGGATGGCAAAGTAGTTGGTCAAACCTACCGGTTCGCCGCTGAAGGCATCGCCACCATCAGCAATCGGACCACGTGTTTTCATTGCATCCGAACGTATATCGGAGAATGAACCACCGACGTTGGCCTGGAGTGACCAATCTTCACCGAAATATTTGTTGATACTCACCAGGAAGTCTGCATACAACTGTTTGTCCTGCGTCTTGGTAATACCATAAAGACCTCGTGAAGAGCTCTCGGTGAGCTGTGTATTGGTAGAAGCATAGAACTTTTCTGTATAATCATTGTTGGAGTTATCCAAACGTACACGTCCTGAAACAGTCAGCCAGTCCAGAATCTTATAGCTCAAACCGGCATTCAGCATATAGCGGTCCTTCTTGTTCTGGCGCAGATTGCGGTAGTTAATCCAATAAGGATTCTGCATTACCATACCTTCGTCACCTACCGGCCAGTATTGCGTATAAATTTTACGGGCAGCGTCATAGCGCTCATACATGCTGATATCAGACCAGTCGTTGCTGCGCGGGAACAAATAAGCACCCACCAACGGGTTGTTGTAAGTACCCTGGTTCGTCATGTTCTGGTCATTCTGCAGAATATAGCTTGCACCGAAATCCAGAGTCATCTTGTCGTCCAGGAAAGTAGTGGTGTTACGTACCGTAAAGTTGTAACGGTTGTATTTGTTGTTGGTAACAATACCCTTGGAGTTTACAGCAGCAGCCGATGCATACGTCTGGTTTTTCTCTGTACCGGTTGACAAAGAAATGCTCTCTGTTCCTACAATACCCGTCTGGAAATAATCATCTCTCGGGCTGTAATTGTAGTTATTGGCTGCAGACAAAGGCGCTCCCCAGCTCATGGCTCCTGAAGTGCTCATCACACCACCGGTTCCCGTACCGTAACGGTTTTGGAAGCTCGGCATCACAAACGGATTGGTGAATTCAGTATTACTGCTGACAGTAAGGCTCACCTTACCTTCTTTACCTTTCTTTGTAGTAATGACAATGGCACCGTTGGCAGCTTCCGAACCATACAAGGCAGCAGCGGCGGCACCAGTCAGGACTGACATTGACTCGATGTCTTCCGGGTTGATATCGGCAATCGGTTCTGAAGATCCCTGGGAGTCGAACTCCTTACCTCCGGCAGTACCACGTCCGGAGAAAATAGGCACACCGTCAATAACATAAAGTGCATTGGAAGACTGCATGATAGATTTCGTACCACGCATCACTACCTTTGATACACCACCTACACCGGATGAAGAAGCATTGATGTTCACACCCGC
>OMGH01000626.1_pt1 | contig 28617 bp, 16 predicted proteins | sample 1645841 | NCBI WGS metagenome assembly OMGH01 (sample SAMN00849584, study PRJEB25192) | human gut metagenome
TAATCTCAATACATTTCTAACTCCCCATATATATTGGGGAATACATATCACAATTTGCGTAAACTACAATCAGCACACGGCGGATCAGACCCAGGAGCGACTTTTAATGGAAGACAGGAGAAGGATGAAGCCCTGGGTCTTGCTATGTCTGTGGGAAAACTTTTGGAAAACGCAGGCTTTGATGTTGCATATACAAGAACTACAGATGTTTATAATACACCTTTTGAAAAAGCAACAATTGCCAACAATATGGGGGGAGATTTATTTGTTTCATTCCATAGAAATTCTGCACCTAACGCAGATATGTACAACGGAGTGCAAACACTGGTGTACAATGACCAGGGATTAAAGGCTGAACTTGCCAGAAATATTAACGAGAACCTTGTAGCACTTGGTTTTGCTGACAAAGGAGTAGTGGAAAGACCTAATCTTGTAGTTTTAAAAAGAACAAAAATGCCCGCTGTTTTGATTGAGGCAGGTTTTATTAATTCGGCTGTGGATAATGAAATCTTCAATAATAAACAAAACGAAATTGCCCAGGCTATTGCCGATGCAATAATTGATACTTTATATGACAGAGGCATTCATGCAAATGACTGTAAACCTAACAATAGTCAGAGCTATTCGGTTCAGGTGGGGGCTTTTAGAAACAGACAATTGGCTGAAAGCCTTAACCTGCAGCTTAGAAGACAGGGATTCCCGTCAAGAGTTGTAATGGAAGACAATCTATTTAAAGTAAGAGTTGGAGATTTCAGGACACTGGATAATGCGGTGGCAATGGAATTGAAACTAAGGTTACTTGGATATAATACTTTTGTGGTAAGTTGAAGCTTGAATCATAATTAAGAGTACTCTGTTGCTGGAATATTTTGTAGTTGAAATATTTTATTATTGAAAAATACATTAGGAATAAAAATACAGAAAAAGATAGTGTAACTTTCGGATGGTTGAAAACCGATAATTACACTATCTTTTATTTTATGAAAAAATTTAACTATGAAGGTGGAAATGATTTAACAAAGTTGATACAATAAGAAGATGTAATATTTTAATATAGAATAAATTTAGAATATAAGTTGAAAAGTAAAGATACATATGAGATAGAAATATGCTAATGTGTACAAAATAGGGCATAACAGTATATATCGGTATATATCAAATCGGAAAGGATTAAAGATAAAATGAACAATGGATTCGTAAAGGTTGCTGCGGCAACACCAAAAATAAAAGTAGGTGACTGTGGTTATAACGGAGCACAGATTTGCAAGATTATAGATGAAGTGTATGATAATGGAGCTCAGCTTGTGGTTTTTCCTGAGTTGTGCATTACAGGGTACACTTGTAGTGATTTATTTCGGCAGAAATCAATGCTTGATATGGCAAAAACTCATTTGCAGTTTATTGCAGAGCATTGCGAAGATAAGGAGATTGTGGCAATTGTTGGATTGCCAATGATTTATAGAAGTAAGCTTTATAACGTGGCAGCAGTTATTTATAATGGAGAGATTTTAGGTCTTGTGCCAAAGACTTATATACCTAATTATTCTGAATTTTATGAGGCACGTCATTTTACAAGTGGCAAAAATAAAGACGGATATGTAATGATTGGCGAAGAAGAAGTACCTTTTGGAACAGAGATTTTGTTTAATTGTGTTAATTTTGAAAACTTTAGTTTTGCAATCGAAATTTGCGAGGATTTGTGGGTTCCTAATCCACCAAGTACAAGCCATGCTCTTGCAGGAGCCACAGTTATTGCAAACCTTTCAGCAAGTGACGAAACAACAGGAAAAGATATTTACAGAACCGGTTTGGTAAGCGGTCAGTCAGCAAGAACTCTTAGCGCATATATTTATGCAGATGCAGGAGAGGGTGAATCTACAACGGACTTGGTTTTTGCGGGGCACAATATTATAGCTGAAAACGGTAATATTTTGTCACAGTCTAAGAGATTTGAAAATCAGACTATTTACGCAGATATTGACCTTGACAGATTAGCAGCGGAGAGAGCAAAAATGACTACTTTTATTCCTGATGAAGAATTGTCTTATGAAGAAGTTGAAGTGGAATTGGAGCCAATAGATTTTGAAGTGGAAAGAGTGATAGATAATGCACCTTTCGTCCCATCAAATACTAATGAAAGAGAGAAAAGATGCGAGGAAATTCTTTCAATTCAGACAATGGGACTTAAGAAAAGATTGGAGCATACTAATTGCAAAAATGCGGTTGTGGGAATTTCAGGCGGCCTTGATTCAACATTGGCATTGTTGGTTACAGCAAGAGCTTTTGATAAGTTAAATCTTGACAGAAAGGGAATTATTGCAGTTACAATGCCCGGTTTTGGAACAACTGACAGAACATATACTAACGCAGTTTCAATGATTGAAAAGTTGGGATGTACTTTTAAGGAAGTAAACATTAGTGAAGCAACAGTTCTTCATATGAACCAGATTGAACATGATATTAACATTCACGATGTAACATACGAAAACGCACAGGCAAGGCAGAGAACATATTTGCTAATGGATTTTGCAAATGAACACAATGGAATGGTAATTGGTACAGGAGATATGTCAGAACTTGCACTTGGATGGGCAACATATAATGGCGATCATATGTCAATGTACGGTGTTAATGCAGGCGTTCCAAAAACACTTGTAAGACACCTTGTAAAATATTTTTCAGATACATGTGAAGACAAGGAACTTTCAGATGTTTTAAATGATGTTTTGGATACACCTGTAAGCCCTGAATTATTGCCACCTAAAGACGGCAAGATTGCTCAGAAAACAGAAGATTTAGTTGGCCCTTATGAGCTACACGATTTCTTCCTTTACTATATTTTGAGATTTGGATACACACCAACAAAAATATATTTTCTTGCAAAAATGGCATTTAAAGGAATATACCACAAAGAAACAATATTAAAGTGGTTAAAAACATTCTACAGAAGATTCTTCTCACAGCAGTTTAAACGAAGCTGCCTTCCTGACGGACCAAAAGTAGGAACAGTAGCAGTTTCACCAAGAGGAGACTTGCGAATGCCAAGCGATGGCTGTGTAAGAGAATGGATGAACCAGTTGGAAAACATAGAGTAGTTGAAGAATTATAGAATGAAGATTAATCATATACAAAGCTTAGTATAAGAATTGTTGAAATAAATGAAGCTAAAAATCCCCCGTTGGACATAAGCTGGTCTAACGGGGGATTTTTCATTTGAAATATTTGCAATGTGGGCGGAGAGATGAAGTTTTTCATAACTTTTATGTCTTGTCAATGAGTAAGTTATGATTTTAGACTTGCATAGAACTTGTTGCTTCAATTTTTATATAACCAAAATGAAAGATAAGATGAATTGTTATGAGTTTGTCACACATCAGTTGGAAGGAGTTGCCACATAGAAAAGGAATTAGCATATCCTGAGACAATTCAGTATCATATCCTGAAGTGATTACGTGTCATATAGCAAAAAATTCATACAGACCGTAATTGAAGAACCAGATTACGTGTGAAATGAAGAAAAGTTCAATATGACACGTAAATTGTAAAATAAAAAAGAAAAATTACGTGTCATACGACAAAAATTTCATATAGACCGTAATTCCCAAAATAAATTACGTGTCATACAAAAAACAATTCATATGACACGTAAATCCAAATGAACAATTTATCATACTGTTTTAGGGTGAATAATCACGCAAAAACATTAATTCATACGAAGCAAAAATAAGACTAACCAATATTGATTATAAAAATTCTTTCTATTCCCCAACTTTCCCTTTCTCAATTGTATCTTGTATAGCATTATATAATATTGTATATGTATATTTGCTATTGTCATCAAACTTAATGTTTTCAAGTGATTGGTTTGTAACTATTTGATTTGCTATATCGTTGAAAGCAGGTTCTACTAAAGGATACATTGTTGTGATTGTGTTGCTAACATTGTCAACCGTTATGGAGTTAATGTGATTATCATCAAGTGTTACTTTTACATCCATGGGATTGCCGTTAAGTGTGACACATGATGTGTAAACTCCAGGTTCGTATACTCCGGTATTTTCCTCTTTTTCCTGCTTGTTTCCTCTATTATAAAACATTATTACAAGTGATATAATCAGGATTATACCAAGGAGTATGAAGACTAAGGTATAAATAAGCTCCCTTAGATGAAATACCATAAATTTTGGACTTTTTGCCATACAAACTCCTTCAAAAATTTTATTTCTTATATTCTAATTTATTATTAAAGATTAAAAAATATGAAAGAAAAATATATGGGACATTTTTGTCCTATGAATATTGATATTATATTAGTAAAGTTGATATACTAGTAGCATTGGTAAAGAGTTAGCATGATAATAGTAAATAAGATTTAAGAAAAGAGTTAGCAGGATAATAGTAAATAAGATTTAAGAAAAGAGGCATAAATGGCAGTACAATTTATTGTTGGCAGAGCGGGAGCCGGAAAGTCCCATTATTTATATGAAAAGTTAATAGAGAAGTCTTTGAAATATAGAAATAAGAATTTTATTGCAATTGTACCGGAGCAGTTTTCTATGGAAACACAGAAGCAGATTCTTACAATGCATCCTAATAGGGGAAGTTTTAATATTGAAGTTACAAGCATGACAAGACTTGCCTATACGGTTTTTGAGGAGCAGGGGTTTAATGAATACAAAGTTATGGATGACTTAGGCAAAACTCTTATTATGAGAAAGGTTATGGAACAGTGTAAGGATAAACTTACAATCTATAAGTCTAAGACATCAATGCCCGGATTTGCTGAGAAGATGAAGACTATTGTATCGGAATTTAAGCAGTACGGAATTACTGATGACGTTTTAAATAATATGAAGGCAGAATGCGATTCTAAGCCCCTGCTCAGACATAAGCTTAATGATGTGGAAATTATAAGTGATGCTTTTAATGAGTATATTAAAGAGAAGGTTATAACAACAGAGGACGTTTTAACTATTTTTTGCAAATATATTTCTAGTTCTGATTTTATAAAAAATACTTATTTTTACATAGATGGATTTACAGGATTTACACCTATTCAGTATCAGGTTCTTGAACTTTTGATTAAACATTGCGCAGGGGTAAAGATTGCAATTACATTACCGGAAGATGAATTTCAGTCATTGAGAAATGCGTATAGCAAAGGAAATAATGCAATTAGCAAATATGAATTATTTAATTTAAGCAAGGATACTTTATGGAAGCTTAAAGATATAATCAACAGAAACAATATTGAGCAACAGGAAACTGTAATTGTTGGAGAAGGACAGGCTCCATATAGAATTAGAGATAATAAAGAGTTAACTTTTTTGGAAAAGAATCTGTTTAGAAATAATTCATCTAAATATAGAGAGAACTGTAAAGCGTTGGAAGTTCACAGTATGTCCAATCCAAGAGAAGAGGCAGCTTATGTTGCAGGCAGAATTTCGGAGCTTATTGTGGACAAAGGATATAGATATAATGATATTGCTGTAATTACAGGTGATATGGACGGTTATTACAGATATATTGAGGAAGAGTTTTCCAAGAATAATATACCTGCATTTATTGACCACAAGCATAATATTGCTTCAAATCCTTTTGTTGACGGAATAAAGGTGGCAATTGAGATTGTTGAAAAGGATTTTTCTTATGAAACAGTATTCCATCTTATCAGATTAGGTTTTCTTCCAATTGACAGGGAGGCTGTAGACATAATGGAGAATTATGTTTTGCAGTCAGGAAGACGTGGCTTCAAAAGTTATGGCAGACTTTGGGAGAAGGCTTACAAGGGAATGACTGCTGAAGAACTTGATATGGTTAATCAGGCAAGGGAGAAGCTAGTTGAGATTATCAGACCTTTAAGAGAAGAATTAAAAAAGAAAAAGGCTACTGTAAGAGAGTATACTAAGGCGGTATATCAGTTTGTACAGGCTAATAATATGCAAAGACAGATTGACGATTATAGAATTGAATTTCAGAATCAGGGTGAGATTAGCAGAGCCAAAGAGTATGAGCAGGTTTATGTGACAATCATAACTCTTTTAGACAGAATAGTTGAATTAATGGGAGATGAAGTTTTAACAATTAAGGAATATAAGCAGATTCTTCAGGCAGGTTTTGAAAGTGTGAAAGTGGGAATTATACCTCCGGGACTTGATACAGTTATGGTAGGTGATATTGAAAGAACAAGATTGAAAGATACTAAGAGAATTATTTTCTTTATGGGAGTTAATGACGGAATTATTCCAAAAGTAGGTCAGGCAGGTGGAATAATTACGGATACAGATAGAGAGTTTTTAGAAAAGAATAATTATATTCTGGCTCCTACGGCAACGGACAATGTTTTTAAACAGAAATTTTATTTGTACACAATATTTGCCAAGCCTACGGAGAAGATGTGCATTACTTTCAGCAAGTCGGGTTCAGACGGGGCAACAAGAAGAAAGTCTTATATAATAAGTACTTTAATGAATCTTTTTGAAAATCTTAAGATTATAGATGAGGATGAAAGTGAAATAACTTTAAACCAGGTTACTACAAGAAGTAAAGCTTTGGATTACCTTTCTCAGAATATATATGAATATTCGAAGGAAGGTGACAGTGGAATCTTTAAAGAGTTGATGGCAACAGTTATGAAGAATAAGGAATATAGCAAGGTAATAAACTTAATGTTTGACGGAGCTTTTTATTCAGCAAAGAATCCAATTCTGGATGAAAATGTTGCAAGACAGTTGTACGGAAATAAAGAAAATATTGGAATTACAAGATTGGAACGTTTTGCAGCCTGTGCATATTCTCAGTTTTTAAATAATGGCTTGAAATTAGGAGAGCGAAAGAAATTTGAACTTGCCGCATTTGACATAGGTAATTTATATCATTCAGCAATTAAGGACTTTTTTGATACAATTAATACGAATAATATTAAATGGGCAGACTTGGATGATAAAAAAAGTGAAAATATTATAAATGACAGCATTGAAAAAGTAATGGAGCAATATGAAAATGATGCTTTAAATGATATTGCAAGGTCTGCATTTATAAAGAAGCAGGTTAAAGATACATCAACAGAAACTGTAAATGCATTGGTTAAGCATATCAGATCAGGAAATTTCCTGCCAAGAGAATACGAGCTGCGAATTGCCCACGGAAGAGTAGACAGAGTGGACACTTTTGAAGATGGCAACAATATATATGTTAAGGTAATTGACTATAAATCAGGAAACAAAGTTTTTAATGTTACGGAAACTTTCTTGGGATTGCAGATGCAGTTAATGGTTTATTTAAAGGATACTGTGGATTACATTAAGAAAAATAATCCGGATAAGAATGTTTATCCGGCAGCAGGTTTGTATTTTCATGTTTATGATCCATATGTTTCGGAAATTGACTGTGAGAAAGCTGTGAGTGATTTTAGAAAAAAGAATCCGGACAGTGAGTTAAGTGATGAAGAATTGAAAAAGATGGCTATAGAAAAGGAGCGTTTTAAGGCATATAGAATGTCAGGTCTTGTGGCAAAAGAGATTGAAATTGTAAATGCAATGGACCATAACACTATTACAAAAACAGGTTCTTCAGCAATATTGCCGGTTAATATTACAAAAAGCGGTGTTGATGCAAGAAGTACAGCTATTGAAACAAAAACTTATTCTAAATTTATTAATCATGTTTCAAATATGGCAGGAGAAATGCAGGACAAGATTATAAAAGGAGACATTAGCATTAATCCGGTAGAAGGTGCATGTGATTATTGTCCTTTTGGTGGAATATGTAATTTTGACAGAAAACTTGGAAGCAGATACCGTCAGGTTGAAAAAGTATCACTAAGTGATATTGAGGAGAAGTGTAATGAAGTGGACAGATAAACAGCAAAAAGTTATTGATACAAGAGATAGAAACATACTTGTTTCAGCAGCAGCAGGTTCAGGCAAAACAGCAGTTTTAGTAGAACGAATAATAAAGATGATAACAGATGAAGAAAATCCTACTGATGTTAATCAGCTTTTGGTTGTTACATTTACAAGGGCAGCCGCTTCTGAAATGAAGGAGAGGATTCGCGAAGCATTGGAGAAGATGGAAGAGGATAATCCAAATGACTTAAATGTTCAGAAGCAGTTATCCTTAATTCATAATGCCAATATTTCTACAATTGACAGTTTTTGTGCAAGAGTTGTAAAGGATAATTTTGATAAGATAGACTTAGATCCTAATTTTAGAATTGCCGACGAGAACGAAATAGAAATGCTTCAATCTGATATTGTGGAAGAAATGTTGGAAGAGTATTATTTGGCGGCTGATGATGAGTTTATGGAATTGGCCGAAAAATATTCAACAGGAAAGACCAGCGACAGTATAGGTGAACTGATTCTTAGAATGTATAAGTTTGCCTCAGGTCAGATTGAGCCTGAGAAATGGATTAAAGAAGCCATAAGTGTATATGATGTTTCATCTAAAGAAGAAATGGAGCAGTCCAAGTGGATGCAGGGATATTTGGAATTGCAGAAAAACAGGTTAGAGGGAATATTAAGCCAGATTAACATAGCTCTTACAATATCTGAAAGCGAGGATGGACCAAAGTGCGCCAAGGCTCTTACGCCTATTATTGACAAGTTACAGGAGATAACTGAAAGCAGAACTTATAGCGCAATGCAAAGTGAACTTCAGAATATTCCATCAACAAGAGTGTCCGGTAAGAAGGATTGTAATGAGAGAAAGAAGGAGCAGGTTAAGGCAATAAAAAACGATGCCACAAAGGCAATAAAAGATTTAACAACTAAACAGTTTAATCTAACGTTGAATCAGGTTTTTGAAAGCATATGTGAAACAAAATCAAGTGTTGAATATATTGGAAAATTAACCCTTGAATTTATGAAGCGACTTAAGGAGCAGAAAGAAGAAAAGGGCATAATGGATTTTAACGACCAGGCGTTTTTTGCTTTACATATTTTAAATGACTATGACAAGGATGGAAATCTTGTACCATCTGAAACAGCAAAAAATATGGCAACTCAGTTTAAGGAAATAATGATTGACGAATATCAGGACAGTAATATTATTCAGGAAGCTATTTTGTCAGCTATAACTAAAGGTTTTGGCATAAACAATATGTTTATGGTAGGTGATGTAAAGCAGAGCATTTACAGATTCCGTAATGCAGAACCTAAACTTTTCCTTGAAAAATATAATAGTTTTTCAGATGATCCTAGTGCAGACAGTGTGAAGATTGTTCTTGACAAGAATTTTAGAAGCCGTAGGGAAGTAATTGAAAGTGTAAACTTTTTATTTGACTTTGTAATGCATGAAGAAGTAGGAGGCATTGATTACAAAAACGGTAATGGCCTTGTACTTGGAGCAGATTATGATGAGCCACCTGCAGGACAGAATAATTCAACAGAATTTGTAATGGTTGAAGGTGGAGATAAAAGTGATGAGGCAGCTTATGTTGCAAGAAAAATAAAAGAGATTACTAATCCTGAAACCGGGTTAAAGATAACTGAAAAAGGTAAAGACATGCGACCTGTAAGATATGGAGATATAGTTATTCTTTTAAGAAGTATGAAGGATAATAGTGATATTTACAGAGAGCAGTTGGAGAATAATGGAATACCTGTTTTTGCAGAATCAAAGACAGGATATTATAAAACAATGGAAGTTATGACTATTACAAATATGTTGTCAATTATAGATAATCCAAGACAGGACATACCTTTGGCAGCAGTACTTACTTCTCCAATGTTTGGTTTTGATTCAAATCAGTTAGCAATTATAAAAACAGAAAATGTTTGTGACAGTTTTTATGATTGTGTAGAACAATATTCTTTATCAGGAAGTGATGTGGAACTTAGAACAAGACTGACAGAGTTTCTGAATACACTTACAAAATTTAGAAATATGGTTCCGTATACAACTGTATATGATTTAATTAATACATTGTTAGATGAAACAGGTTATGCTTTTTATATAAGATCAATGCCCGGTGGAAAGAAACGTCTTTTAAATATTCAGGCATTAAAAGAGAAAGCTGTGGCATATGATGAAACAAGTTACAAGGGTCTGTTTAACTTCTTAAGATATATTGAGAAGATTCAGTATCTTGCAAAAGATGACGGTGAGGCATCAACAGTTAATGAGAATGACAATATAGTAAGAATAATGTCCATTCATAAAAGTAAAGGATTACAGTTCCCTGTAGTATTCTTGTGCAATACTAATGGAACAAGCAAGAATGAGGCAAATCAGCTTGTGTCAGGGGCAGATGGAAACATAGGAATAGACTGCATTAATAATAAATTAAAGACTAAACAGACACCTCTTTTAAAAACATATATCAGAATGTCTAATAAGGAAGAGGATGTGGCAGAAACATTGAGAATTCTTTATGTTGCATTAACAAGAGCAAAAGAGAAATTATATATTACAGGGCTTGTTAAGAATGCTGAAAAGCAGATTGGAGAATTTGAAAGTCAGATATATGATAATAGTGAATTAATGCTTTATAATGATGTTATTGGTGCAAAAACCATAATGGAGTTAATAGGAAAAACAATTGGCAGAAATAAGGCTTTTGACTGTGTAAGAACAGATAAAGATGCAACTGAATGTGGTAATCCTTTATATGATAAGGATAGTTTTATTAAAGTGAAAGTGGAAGAACAGCCGGATGTTATATTAGGACTTGCAGCAGAAGATATAACAGACAGTATTAAAAAAGAAACTATGCTTATGGAAATGAAGCAGTTGGCAAACAAAGAAAATACATCAATTGAAAAACTTTTCCAAAGGTTTCAGTTTCAGTATCCATATATTGAAGATATTACTCTTCATTCAAAGGCAAGCGTTACGGAAATTAAGAAGCAAAGCCAAGGTATGGAGCAGGAAGAAGAACAGGATGCATTTCAGGCTTTTGGAGAAGAATTGGAATTACCGGAAATTATACCTGATTTTGAAAAAGAAGATATTGATGAGCCACAATATCTTACAGGTGCAATGAGAGGTACAGCGTACCACAGAATTTTTGAACTTCTTGATATGGAACTTGAAGAATATAATCAGGAAACAGTGAAGAAGATGATTGACGGTTTTGTTGATGCAGGTTTAATAGACAGAATGGGTGCAGCATCTGTTATGCGAAAGGATATAATTGATTTTACAAAGTCTGATTTGTTTAGAAGAATGAAGAAGGCATATGCTAATAATCAGCTATATAGGGAACAGCATTTCTTAATGGGAGTTCCGGCTTGTGAAATTAACAGCAATACCACATCAAAAGAAACAATGATTATTCAGGGGATAATTGATTTATGCTTTGTAGAAAATGATAAATATGTTATTGTAGACTATAAGACAGACAAAGTTGACACAATGGAGGAACTTGTTGAAAGATATCATGTTCAGTTAGAATGCTACAAACTTGCAATTGAGCAGATACTTGGCAGTGAGCCGGGAGTTAATAAGGTTTCTGAAATGATTATTTATTCAGTTCATCTTGGTCAGCAGATAACTATAAAATAATGGAGAGTACAATATGATTTTTCCTAAATACATTAAAAAAGGTGATACCATTGGAGTTACTGCAACTTCAAGCGGTATTGTAAATGAATTAAAACAAAAAAGAATAAAGAATGCAATTAAGAATTTTGAAAACAGAGGATACAATGTTAAGGTTACTGACAATGTATATACGTCTGACTGGAGAGGATGTAGCTCGACAGGAAAAGAAAGAGGAGAGCAGTTTAATGAACTTGTAAAAAATAAAGATGTTTCCTGTATATTTTCAGTAGCAGGTGGGGATTATTTAATGGAGATGCTTGAATATGTGGATTTTGAAAGTATTAAGAATAATCCTAAATGGTTTCAGGGATTTTCAGATAACACAACATTGATTTATCCAATTGTTACAAAATGTGACGTGGCAGCAGTTTATGGTTGTCATATAAGTGATTTTGGAATGAAACCATGGCAGAAACCTGTTGAAAATGCGTTAGGTGTTCTGGAAGGAACTGTAAAGAAACAGGAATCTTTTGATTTTTATGAATCAGACAGACACGAATATGTAACAGGTTTTGAAGGATATTGTAATGATGAGAAAGTCAACTGGGTTAATGGCAGAGGTGAGGAAAAAATTGAAATTTCAGGAAGACTTGTTGGAGGCTGTCTTGATGTATTGGCTTTCTTAATTGGAACAAAATATGACGGAACAGAACAGTTTATTGAAAAGTATAAAGATGACGGAATTGTATGGGTTCTTGAAAGTTTTAACATGGAAGACGTGATTCTTATAACTCATTTATGGCAAATGAAGGAAAAAGGTTACTTTAAAAATGCAACAGGGTTTGTTTTTGGTCGCCCATTAATGTATAATACATGGATAGAGCAACCATATAAGGATGCAGTTATGTCTGTACTTGGGGATTTAAACGTGCCTATTATTTTTGATAGTGATATAGGACACAAAGGACCTCAGTTTTCTGTTATAATGGGAGCTAAGGCTAAAGTTACAAGCAAAAATGGAAAAGGAGTTTTAGAATATGCTTGAGTTAAAAGATGTTAGATTTAGCGTGACTGATGAAAAGGGACAGCTAAAGAATATAATTAATGGCATAAATCTTAAAATAGATGAAGGAAAATTTGTTGCAATAACAGGACCAAACGGTTCAGGTAAGTCCACACTTGCAAAATTAATTGTTGGTATTATAAAGCCAACATCAGGTCAGATTTTATACAATGGTCAGGATATTACGGAAATGTCAATTACAGACAGAGCAAAGCTTGGAATAAGTTTTGCATTTCAGCAGCCTGTACGTTTTAAGGGAATTAAAGTGTTAGACCTTTTAAGAATTGCAGCAGGAAAGCAGCTTACTATTAGTGAAGCCTGTGAATATTTGTCAGAGGTTGGACTTTGTGCAAGAGATTACATTAACAGAGAAGTGGATGCAAGTCTTTCAGGCGGAGAACTAAAGCGAATTGAAATAGCAACTATTATTGCAAGGGGAACAGAGCTTTCTGTATTTGATGAACCGGAAGCGGGAATTGACCTTTGGAGTTTTAATAGTTTGATTAAAGTGTTTGAAAAGATGCAGCTTGAAAATAATAATTCTATTCTTATTATTTCACATCAGGAAAGAATATTAAACATAGCAGATGACATTGTTTTGTTGGCAGACGGGTTGATTAAGGCTCACGGTAACAAGGAAGAGATTCTTCCAATGGTACTTGGTACTAATAGCGATGGCATATGTAAGAAATTAAAAGCATAGATGGAATTGTGTAAGGAGAATTGTTATGGATAAAATACAGATGGAATTATTTGAGCAACTTACAGGATTACATGAGATTCCTGCCGGTGCTTATAATATCAGGGCAAATAGCAAAAAGGATAGCAGAAATACAACTGCAAATATAGATATTGTAACTAAAGAAGACAAAGACGGCATTGATATTTATGTTAAGCCGGGAACAAAAAATGAAAGTGTGCACATCCCTGTTGTAATCAGCAAGACAGGTTTGGAGGAATGTGTATATAATGATTTTCATATTGGTGAAGGTGCAGATGTGCTTATAGTAGCAGGATGCGGAATTCACAATAGTGGGGACAAGCTTTCCAGACACGATGGAATTCATACATTTTACATTGGTAAGAATGCCAGAGTAAAGTATGTTGAAAAGCATTATGGCAAAGGCGATGGGAATGGTGAAAATGTTATGAACCCTACAACTATTGTAAATATAGAAGAGGGTGGATATATGGAAATGGAAACTGTTCAGATTAAGGGAATAGATTCCACTAACCGAGTTACAAAGGGAAAACTTGACAAGGATGCCAAGATTGTAATTACTGAGAGAATTATGACTCACGGAAACCAGACAGCAACAACACGTTTTGAAGTTGACATGGATGGTGACGGTTCAAGTGCCAATGTTATTTCCCGTTCTGTGGCAAGGGATAATTCAAAACAGGTTTTTTATTCTGTAATTAACGGTAATGCAAGATGTAATGGTCATTCAGAGTGTGATGCCATTATTATGGATAATGCAAAGATTAGTGCCATACCGGAAATTACAGCTAATGATTTAGATGCTTCACTTATTCATGAGGCAGCTATAGGAAAAATTGCAGGGGAACAGCTTATTAAGTTACAAACTTTAGGTCTGACAGAAGCGGAAGCCGAAGAACAAATTGTTAACGGTTTCTTAAAATAAGGAGAATGTAATTTATGCTTCACAGCTTTTGATAATGGAATTACACATTTTGATTTGGCGAACTTAACGACATAGCACTTTAATTTCAAAGAATAATATTTAAAGACCTTAAATATATTTCAGTGATAGAGATTATTTAATTAAATTTAATAAGTATTGCAAAAAGCAATTAGAGTTAGATTAAGTTTAGTTAAAGATTTCGGAAAGAAATATGTTTGAGGTCTTTTTTATGAATGAAAAAATAGATAATACATTAAATATAGCATTGAATCTGCCGGAAGAAGATTTGGAAAAGTCTCAGGAATTATCTGTGGGAATAGAAAATGATATTTGGGAGTTAATTATAAGATATCAGGGGGATTTGGATGAACTAAGGAGATTGCCTAATGTTAACGTAAGAGAATTATCTAATGGATATGCAGTTATAACAACACCTAAAAACTTAATTGATGCAATTAGCAATTTAGAGCAAATTATTTTTATTGAAAAACCTAAGAGATTAGAATATAGCGTACTAAATGGAAAGAGAGAATCTTGTATTAATCAGCTGCAACAGGACAATTTTTTAAATAATGGAATGGGTTTGTTTGGAGAAGGCGTTATTGTTGGCATTGCTGACAGTGGAATTGATTACACCAATTCGGTTTTTAGAAATCAGGACGGAAGTACGAGAATTTTAAGATTGTGGGATCAGGTAACGGATACGGTTTATAGTGAATCGGATATTAATCAGGCTTTGATGCTTGAAAATTCTTATACGAAAGTTAATTCAAGGGATTTAACAGGACATGGAACTCATGTTGCCGGAATTGCTGCTGGAAATTTTGCAGACAATAAAAATAATAATCTTGGAATTGCAACAAAAAGCAAATTGGTAATTGTAAAAATGACAACAGCAACAGAAAATTCTTTTCCAAGAACAACGCGGCTAATGGAGGCAATAGACTTTATTGTAAAAACAGCAAACGAATATAAAATGCCATTATCACTTAACATTAGTTTTGGCAACACATATGGCTCTCATGATGGAACAACATTAGTATCTTCATATATTAATTCGGTTATAGACGGAAACCGAATTTCAGTACAGATTGGAACGGGAAATGAGGGAGACGGCATTGGACATACATCAGGTTATGCTTTTTCTAATGAGGATGTGGAACTACAGGTTTCGACATATCAGAAATCCATAAGCATACAGTTGTGGAAAGATTATGTGGATACATTTGCAATTCAGATTGAGGCACCTACAGGAGAGAGAACACCGGTGATAAGGGAGAACAATAGAGAAAGTAATAGACTAAATAATGGAATAAGTGAGGAAACAAGTAATGAAATAGGAAGAAGTATATCAGATAATGTAGAAAATAGAAGGGGCAATTCAATTAGCAGTTACACATTAGGAAATACTAATGTTTTCATATTGTACGGCTCACCGAAACCATATACCAGGTATCAGGAAATTTATATGGATTTAATACCTGTCAATCAATACATAGATTCAGGAATATGGATTATAAGAATTATTCCTGAAGTAAGTGTTGTGGGAAGGTATGATATGTGGTTGCCGGGAAATCAGTCCATTAATACTTTTACGGGATTTTTAAAACCTGATCCGGAAATTACTTTGACAATACCATCGGCAACTGACAAGGCAATTAGTGTAGGAGCCTATGATACAAGTACAGACAAGGTGGCAAGTTTCTCAGGAAGAGGTTTTACAAGAGAGAACAACCAGATAAAACCTGACATAGTTGCACCGGGGGTAAACATAAGGTCGGCGGCTACAGGTGGTGGAACAACAGTTTTAAGCGGAACATCAATGGCAACACCTTTTGTAACAGGCAGTGCTGCTTTAATGATGGAATGGGGAATAGTAAGAGGCAATGATCCCTATCTTTATGGAGAAAAAATAAAAGCGTATCTGATACGTGGTGCAAAGCATCTGCCGGGGTATGAGCAGTGGCCTAATAAACAGGCAGGGTGGGGAGCGCTGTGTTTAAGGGATAGTTTGGTGTGAAAAAATATATTTAACGACTGACGCGAGATTTTTTCTCACAACATATTGAGTAAAGGAGAAAAAATGTGTTATATAATATAGTAAGAATAAATTGAGAGAGTTCAAACTATGATATATGAATTTAGTTTAAAAAATTTTAGATCTTATAAATCAAATGCCTGGATTGATTTTACAGCTAAACCAATAGGGGAGTTTAAGGAAACACTTATTAATCAAGTATGTGATAAGACTGAATTATTACCGTAAAATCAAAGAAACGTAGTGAACAAATTAAAATTGCAAAAAAATGAAGCTTATTTACAATAAGAAAGAAGTGAACAAAATGGACAATTATTTACAGAAACTTAACATTAACGAAAACCTAAAAAAAGAAATAAATTCATACAGGGAGAATTATCCTGTTAGTCATGAGTTATTGTACAGAATCCCTAAGCCAGACAATCTTTATTACGGAGATGAAATTTGGAATCAGGCGGTTACGGCATTACTTTGCGGGGAGAATATTTTGCTTGTGGGGCATAAGGCTACAGGTAAAAATATTTTTGCGGAAAATCTGGCAGCAGCCTTTGGAAGACCTAAGTGGGATATTTCTTTTCACGTAAATATGGATGCAGCATCTTTAATAGGTATGGATACTTTTAGAAATGGAGAGGTAACTTTCAGACCGGGACCTGTTTACAGTGCAGCTAAGTCAGGCGGTTTTGCCATTCTTGATGAAATAAACATGGCGAAAAGTGAAGCAATGGCGGTACTACATGCAACTCTTGATTTTAGAAGAACTATTGATGTTCCAGGATATGACAGAATAGATTTGCATCCGGCAACAAGGTTTATTGCAACTATGAACTATGGATATTCAGGAACAAAAGAATTAAATGAAGCGTTGGTTTCAAGATTTGCAGTTATAAAAATGCCAATGATTTCTAAAGATAATCTTATAAAACTTATACAGGACAAATTTGAAACGATAAGTGAGCAGGCGGCAGAAGAATTTGCCAATGTTTTTCTTGATTTACAGAAGAAGTGTGAAAATTCAGAGATATCATCTAAGGCATTGGATATTAGAGGATTGCTTGATTCCATAGCATTAATGGAAAAAGGACTTGAAGTTCATACAGCACTTGATATGGGAATAACTAATAAGTCTTTTGATATGTATGAACAGACACTTATAAAGGACACTATAGGGGCAAGAATTTCAAAGAAGATTAAAACAGAGGATTTGTTTAAAAAGTAAATTATAAAAAAATTTATTAAAAGAATAATTAACTGAAATCTATTTAAAAGTAGATTTATTAAAAAAATAAGTTTATTAAAGAAAGTTTACTTAGAGAGAAGATTTGAACAAAAATGGAAGCAGATATAAGAGAAATAAAACGTGCAAAAAACTTCATATGGGCATCGGCAGAAGATTATGAACTTAATCCGTTATATTTGGCTTTTTCACCTGATGGCAAGGCGGATACATATTTAAATATCATAATTGGGTTAAGCTATAAATGGTACGATGGCGCTCAATTAGAAGAATTTTTCAATATGCTTGGTGGAAAGGACAAGGAGCTTTTTGAGGGTTTGTTTTGGATTGGACTTGAAAAGGTACTGTTTAAGAAAGAAAAAGACTATCGTATGGCATTAACAGATTTGCGTGTTGAATATGCAAAGGAAACTGTTAGGCGATTTAAGAAATATACTGATAATTCACTAATTGAAAAAATAAGATACGGTTATTGCAGACAGATTTTAGGAAAAGAATCCAATTTGTCGGCTGAAGAGGAAGAGTTGTTAAGTGAATTTGATTTTTCAAACGATATGACAACAGAGCAGATAATAGGTAAAACTAAAAAGATATTGTCTGAGAAATTCTCTTATACACCGTCACTAAAGAAAAATAAGGAAGGAGTATATTTTCTTCAAAAAGTGTTGTCACCATTTCGGTCAGTTGGAAAAGTAAGTGCCACATATGTAAGAACAAAGAAGTACGATGAACCAACCGGCTTTAACGAAGGAAAAACAGGAGTTCTGAAAAAAGGGAAAAACTATCTTTTACAGTTTTCATTAAATGGAAATCCTAAATATGCCTTGGAATATGTTCAGTCAACTTTTGGTAAAAATATGTATAATGATTTTGAAAATCAAAGAATTGAAGAAAAATTATGTACAGGAAAGCACAAAGAAAGCCATCTCTTGTTTACAAAGGGCGAAAAATATAATTTAAAAGAACAAAGCAGAGAATTGCCTAAAAAAGAAATAAAAGAAATTTTGGAATTTAGAAGAGAATGCAAGAATCAGTACGAAAAGAACAAAGAATATTTTGAAAAAAACAGACCTGTATATAAGAATAGCATTAACAGACTTTCAGAAAAGTTAAGGATAACTTTAGACAGCGAAAGAGAGATTTTTCCTTTAATGTCTAATCACGGAAAGATTAACGGTGGCAAAATTTGGCAGGCATTGTATGTTGATAATCCAAGAGTTTTTGAGAAAAAAGAGCAAGAGGATAAGTCAGGGTTTTCCGTTGATATAATGATTGACGGTTCATCATCAAGAAAGAATAGTCAGGAATTTATTGCCGCACAGGTTTACGTTCTTGCAAAAAGTCTTGAAAGATGCAATATACCCTGTCAGATATATTCTTATTGTAGTATTAGAGGCTATACTGTGCTAAGAATTTTCAAAGATTATAGTGAACAGAAAGCAGGCAAGGAAATATTTAAGTATGTTGCCGCAGGAAATAACAGAGATGGTTTGGCTTTAAAGGGAGCAGGTCATTTAATGGAACATTCACCTAAGGGAAAAAGAATACTTGTAGTTCTTACGGACGCAAGCCCCCAGGATGACCAAAGTGCAACGGAAGGTGCTTTTTACAAGAACAATGAATACACAGACGAATTGGCAATAAAGGACACGGAAAAGGAAATTCATAATCTAAAAAGTAATAATATTCAGGTTATAGGAATTTTTATGGGAAGTGAGAGGGGAACAATTGCAGCCAAAGAAATTTTTGGAAAAGATTTTGTGAAAATTGAGACCATTCATCAGTTTTCAGATGCAGTAGGAAGAATATTGCAGGAAAAAATCAGAAATATAAATTAGATTATTAATTAGGTTGTTCATTAAATGTTTACAATTAGAATAAATTATCATAATATGTAATCACTAAAATAATTAGGTCAGTAGTGTGTTGCAAGTTAAAGACAGAAAAGGATAAGACAAATGAGTAAGTTTTGTGTGAAAAAGCCATTTTTCGTATTAGTGGCTGTAATCGTAGTTTTAATAATAGGTGGAGTCAGCTTAAGCAAAATGCAGACAGACCTTTTGCCGGATATGGAAGTACCATATTTGATTGTTGTTACAACAGAACCTGGTGCGTCGCCTGAAAAAGTAGAAACAGATGTAACTAAGCCAATGGAAAATGCTCTTGGCGTAATTAGTGGCGTAAAAAATGTAACAAGTACATCATCAGAGAATTATGGTATTGTAATGCTAGAATTTGCAGACGATACAGATATGGATTCAGCTCTTGTAAAAGTATCAAATGCACTTGACAGTGTAGATTTTCCTGACGGATGTGGAAAACCTAACACCATGGAATTAAGTATGGATATGATGGCAACAATGTATGCCAGCGTAAATTACGACGGAAAGAACATTAAAGACCTTACTACATTTTCAAAAGAGGTTGTAGAACCATATATTGAAAGACAGGACGGAGTTGCCAGTGTTTCAGTAGTTGGTGGAGTTGAGGATACAGTTGAAGTAAGACTTAATCAGAATAAAATAGACAAGATTAATAACAAGATTCTTGAAAAGACTAACAGCAAATTAGCAGATGCAGACAAGAAGATTAGTTCTGCCAAGTCTAAATTAAATAAGGCAGAAAGTGAACTTGCTGACCAGAAGAAAGCTTTAAAAGATAAGCAGTCAAGCACTAACAAACAGCTTGCTGAGGCCGATTCTAAGTTAACAGATGCAAAGGCAACAAAGATTGCATATGAATCATCTCTTAACAGTATGAAAGCAAGTCAGAGTGCCTTAGAAGCCGAAAAGAAAATATATGAAGATAACAAAATAGAAAAGAATTATAAAGAGATTAACAACACACTTGCCAATCTTAACAAGCAATATGGAAGTGTAGCAAAGACTATGAATGTTACAATTCCAAAAAGCGTTAAGGATGCAATTGATAATCCTGATGAATTGGAAGGCTTTAAGAAATGGCTTACAAATATGGGACAGAAAGATAAAGCTGAACTTATTACATTGGATAACTTAAAACAGATTTACAACATTGTTGAAGTTAGAATACCTCAGATTGATACAGAACTTGCCAATCTTAAAACTAAAATTTTAGCAGCAGAAAAGATGGTAGAGACTATCAATAGTAAGATGAAGGACATTGACAAGAATTATGTTAGTGTTCAGGAAGGAAGTCTTGAAGCTGCAGCAGGATTTGGCTCAGGTGATGCCCAGATGGAAGCAGGACAGTCAAAGATTGATTCTGCAAAAGAAGAACTTGAAAAATCAGAACAGGATTTAGAAAATTCAAGAAAGGCAGCAATTGAAAATTCAAATATTGATTCACTTTTAACACTTGATACATTATCACAGTTAATTACTGCACAGAATTTCTCAATGCCTGCAGGTTATATTGATGATAAGAAAGACGATCAGTGGCTTGTAAAAGTAGGTGAAAATTATACCAATGCAAAACAGCTTAAAAAGATGGTTCTTACAAACGTAAAAGGCATTGGAAAAATCAAATTAAGTGATGTTGCAGACATTGTTACAATTGATAATGAAGGCGAGTCATATGCTAAGTTAAATGGTGAGGACGCTTTATTGTTATCAGCATTTAAGGCAAGTACAGCAAGCACAAGTACTGTTTCAACTAATTTGAAAAGCTCATTTAAAGAGTTAGAAAAACAGTATGATGGACTTACAATTACTCCATTAATGGATCAGGGTGAATACATAGACATTATAGTTAAGAGTATTTTATCAAGTATTCTTTTGGGAGCAATTCTTGCAATTATAGTTCTTGCATTATTCTTAAAAGATGTTAAGCCTACATTGGTAGTTGCTTTCAGTATTCCTTTTAGTGTACTTTTTGCAATTATCATAATGTATTTTACAAATATAACATTAAATGTAATGTCATTGGCAGGACTTTGTCTTGGCATAGGTATGTTGGTAGATAACTCCATTGTTGTTATAGAGAACGTTTATAGACTTAGAAACAGGGGAATTTCAGCACCTAGAGCAGCAGTTCAGGGAGCTAAACAGGTTGCAGGAGCAATTATTGCATCAACGCTTACAACAATCTGTGTATTCCTTCCAATGGTTTATACATCAGGAACAGTTAGCCAGTTAATGATACCTTTTGCATTTACTATCTCATATGCACTTATTGCATCATTAATAGTAGCACTTACAGTTGTACCGACAATTTCATCTGTATTACTTAGAAAGACCAAGGAGCAGAATCACAGATTCTTTGATAAGGTTAAAGAGAAGTATGAAGTGGCATTGGAATTTTGCTTAAATCACAAGATAGTGCCGATTGGAATTTCAATTGTATTGTTGGCAATCTGTGTTGCAAAAGTGTTTAGTACAGGACTTGTATTAATGGATGATATGGAAAGTAATCAGATTTCCGCAACATTAACTTTTGACAAGACAATTGATAAAGATACAGCTTATGATACTGCAAGTCAGGTTATGGAAAAAATCCAAAAAGTAGACGGAGTATCAAAAGTAGGTGCAATGGATGGAAACACAGGGGCGGCAGTAATGTCCATGGGAAGTTCATCTAATAACTACACAAACTTCACATTCAGTGTTTTAACAGATGATAGTATTAAAACAACTAAGCAGTTTAGAAAGATTATAAAAGAGATTGAAACTAATACTAAAGACATAAAGTGCAAGGAATTTAAGGTAAGTTCTTCTGCAATGGGGGATATGTCAAGTATGCTATCAGGTGGTCTTGCAGTAAATATTTATGGAAAAGACCAGGACAAATTAATTTCCATTAGTGAAGACGTAATGGATATGGTTAAGAGCATTAAGGGAGCAAAAGAAGTTACTAACGGTATTGACGAGAAGGATAAGCAGATACATCTTCAGATTGACAAGAACAGGGCAGCAGCCAAGGGACTTACAGTTGCACAGATATATCAGCAACTTGTAGCACGTACAACAACTGACAAAGATTCCATAACACTTAATGTAGGCGATGATGATGTGGCAGTAAAAGTAGTTGATGAAACAGATAAGCTTACTTACGAAAATCTTATGAAGTCAAAGATTACAGCAACAACTTATGATGATACCGGAAAAGAAGTAAAGAAGAATTACAAGTTATCTGATTTTGCAACTATGAATATTGAAGACAGTGTAAATACAATCAAGAGAAAAAATCTTACACAGTATTTATCAGTAACTGCAGAAGTTGAGGATGGATATAATGCAACATTAATGTCCAGAGAACTTGAAAAGAAAATAAATGAATACAATATACCTGACGGTTACACAATTGAAATCGGAGGTGAATCAGATCAGGTTATGGATATGATTTGGCAGATGCTACAGGCTATACTTTTAGGAGCTATTTTAGTTTACCTTATTATGGTTGCACAGTTCCAAAGCTTATTGTCACCGTTTATTATATTCTTTACAATTCCTTTGGCATTTACAGGAGGAATGATAGGATTAATAATCTTTGGCCGGACTATTTCAGCCATGGCATTAATGGGATTTATGATCCTTATGGGAACTGTAGTAAACAACGGTATTGTATTCGTTGACTACACTAATAAGCTTCGTATCCAGGGACTTGATAAGAGAACAGCACTTATTGTAACAGGAAAAACAAGAATGCGTCCAATTCTTATGACAGCATTAACAACAATTCTTTCAATGAGTGTTATGGTATTTTCACAGGATGCGGGAAATGCAATGCAGAAGAGTATGGCAATAGTTGTAGCCTTCGGTCTTCTATATGCAACACTTATGACATTGTTCATAGTTCCTGTAATGTATGACATTCTCTACAGAAAACAACCAAAGGAAATTGATGTAGGAAGTGACTTAGATGAAATTCCTGATGAAACTTCAGAATACTTAGAGAGTAAAGAAAATGCTAAGGATTCAGAAATAGAAGATAATCAGTAATAAATCAGAAATAAAGGTTGAAATGTAGAATACAATATGTTAGCATAGTCACAAGATATTAGGGAGTAGTTCACAACTTAAGCAGTTGTTATACTTTTCGTCATCACGTTTAACAACCGGGAAGTATATTGAAATAGGAACGAGACTTTTATCGCATTATTTTGGTGCGAAAAAAGTCTCGTTCTTTTTTTGCTTATTAAAAAATTGAAAAGCATTTGAGATAATTATACGATATTAAAAATTGTGTAAAAATAGCACCAAAGAAAAAATAGGTTCAAAATGAAAAATGGAGGTGCCAAAATGATTGAAAGTTGGAAAGTTGATTCTAACAAACTTATGAAAAAAATGAACGTTACAGAGAAAGGATTAAGCGATGAGCAGGTTTTACAAATAAGAGAAAAGGTTGGAGAAAACTTATTAGAGGAAGCAAAGAAGAAAAGTGTGCTACAGGTATTTTTAAGCCAGTTCTGTGATTTACTTGTTATTATTCTTATTATTGCGGCAGTTATATCTGCATTTTCTGAAAACCCTGAAAGTACAATTGTAATAATTGCAGTGCTTATAATGAATAGCATTCTTGGAACAGTACAGCATATTAAAGCTGAGAAGTCTTTAGAAAGTCTTAAACAACTATCTTCTCCAAGTGCGAAGATAATGAGAAATGGTATTAAAATTCAAATACCTTCTAAGGAAGTTGTGCCGGGTGACATTTTAGTGTTGGAAGCAGGAGATTTAATAGTTGCAGATGGAAGAATAATCAATAATTATTCTTTGCAGGTTAATGAAAGCTCACTTACAGGGGAATCAACCAATGTGGAGAAAACAGACAAAGCATTAGAAGGTGATATTCCACTGGCAGACAGAATTAACATGGTTTATTCAGGAAGCCTTGTAGTTTATGGCAGGGCGGAAGTTCTTGTTACGGAAACAGGAATGAATACAGAAATAGGAAAAATAGCCGGCTTAATGAATAAAGCTAAAGAAAGAAAAACACCGCTTCAAAAAAGCCTTGATCAGTTTAGCGGAAGACTGGCAATTGGAATTATGATTATTTCTGCGGTAGTTTTTGTTTTATGCTTAATTAGAAATGTTAGCCTTATAGATTCATTAATGTTTGCAGTGGCACTTGCAGTTGCAGCAATACCGGAGGCATTAGGCTCAATAGTAACAATAGTGCAGGCTATAGGAACAGGTAGGATGGCTTCTGAAAATGCCATAATAAAGGACCTGAAAGCAGTTGAAAGTCTGGGCTGTGTATCTGTTATTTGCTCGGATAAAACAGGTACATTAACACAGAACAAAATGACAGTTGAAAAGGTTTATGTGGACGGAGATATTATAAGTCCTAACCAGCTTGATTTGAAAAATCAATTACACAGAGACCTTGTATATAATGCAATATTAAGTAATGATTCATCAATAGTGGATGGAAAAGGAATAGGTGATCCTACAGAATATGCTTTACTTGAAATGTTCAGAAATATAAAAGTCGAAAATTTTAGAATTGAAAATGGTGGATGTAAGAAATTTGAAGATAGTACAGTTGAAAATAATGATTTTAACGAAAAAATGTTAAATGAAGAAGATGTAAGAAGAGCAATTCCAAGATTGCAGGAGATACCTTTTGACTCAGATAGAAAATTAATGAGTGTAAAATGTAAATTACACGACAAGGAAACAGTTCTTACAAAAGGTGCTTTGGATGTTTTGCTTAATAGATGCATAAAAATAAGAAAAAACAATCAGGTTAGAGAAATTTCTCAAAGCGACATAGAAGAAATCTTAAAAGTTAATGAGAAATTTTCAAATCAGGGATTAAGAGTTCTTTCTTTTGCTTACAAAGAAGCAGATGAGGATTTGACAATTGAAAATGAGAAAGATTTTATTTTCTTAGGCTTAATTGCGATGATTGATCCACCAAGAGAGGAGTCAGTTGAAGCTGTACAAAAGGCAAAAGAAGCAGGTATAAAAACAGTTATGATAACAGGCGACCACAAAATCACAGCCATAGCAATAGCAAAGAAAATAGGAATTTATAATGATGGAGATTTGGCAGTAACAGGTTTGGAACTTGATGAAATGTCAAATGAGGAATTATATGAAAAAATTAATAGAATATCAGTTTATGCCAGAGTCTCTCCTGAAAATAAAATACGAATAGTTGAAGCTTGGCAGAAACACGGCAATGTAGTTTCAATGACGGGAGACGGTGTAAACGATGCACCGGCACTGAAGAAAGCAGACATAGGTGTGGCAATGGGTATAACCGGAACGGAAGTTTCAAAAGACGCCTCATCAATGATATTAGCAGATGATAATTTTGCAACAATAATAAAAGCAGTGGCAAACGGAAGAAATGTATATAGAAACATAAAAAATGCCATAATGTTTTTATTATCAGGAAATATGGCAGGAATATTGTGTGTTTTATATGCATCAATTGTAGGACTGTCAATGCCGTTTACAGCAATACACCTTTTGTTTATAAATCTTCTAACAGACTCACTTCCGGCAATAGCAATAGGAATGGAGCCTTCAGATGATTCGTTATTAAAAGAAAAACCACGTAATCCAAAAGAAGGAATCCTAACAAAATACTTTATAATAAAAATAATATTGCAGGGAGCACTGATAGGAATAGCGACAATGTCAGCATACTACATTGGATTGAAAACAAATACATCCCTTGCTACCACAATGGCATTTGCAACACTAACCATAGCCAGACTATTCCACGGATTTAACTGCAGAGGAAAAGAAAGCATAAGAAAATTAAAACTGAAAACAAATCCCTATCAAATAATGGCATTTGTGGCAGGAATAGCATTCATATCAATAGTATTGTTTGTACCACAATTACACGGGTTATTTGAAATAGCAGACTTTACGGCAGTAAACATATTGGAAATACTGGGGCTTGCGTTTGTGCCGACACTGATAATCCAAATAGTGAAGGAAATTTAGGCTTTTGGCAGAGTTGTACTTCCCACCCCACGGCTGAAAATTCTAACGAAAGCACGCTCCCGCTGCCTTCAGCTCGTAGCGGTACTAAGAAGCTATGGCAGCTTCGCTACCCTACCTTCTAAGGACCGACGGCTTCAGAGCACTTTCTATTAGAAATAAAACAAAAAGCACCGAACAGCCAATATATAAAGGCTTTTTAGTGCTTTTTTGTTGCTCTGCGTACCAAAAACGTACCAGTTTTATTGCAGTTTTTCCAATTTTTCCACAACTTCCGCTTGTTTGCTGGGGTACAAATGCCCGTATATGTTCAGGGTTGTTGTTACGTTTTCGTGTCCCAGTCTGTCAGCTATCAACGTTGGAGAAAAGTTTAAATTGATAAGCAATGAAGCGTGGGAGTGTCGCAGGTCGTGTATTCTTATTTTCTTAACGCCTGACAATTCACACGCTTTTTTTAATGCGTTAGTTACGCCCATTCTTTTTATTTGGAACAGACGCGCCCCCGGTTCATATCCATATAAGTGTTTAACATATTCTTGCAGGTGCTTAATAATAAACGGCGGTAGTGCTATTTTTCGCTTGCTTTTCGCCGTCTTTGGTGTCTGTATGATAGTTTTACCATTTACAGTTGCCAAACTCTTATTTACGGACAAAATGCCGTTTTCTGTGTCTATATCGTTGTAAGTCAGGGCGAGCAGTTCTCCACACCTTAAGCCGGTAAAAAAGAATAATTCAAACATCATTTTATACATTGGTTTATCAACATAGCCGATAAACTGCTTATATTCTTCCAGCGTCCAAAAATTTATATTTTCAGCCTTAAGCTTCCCAATACTTCCAACCCTTGAAACCGGGTTAAAAGGCAAGTTATAATATTTAACTGCAAAAGTTAAAATAGCGGATAAAATACAATTTATGTATCTTTGTGTTGTAGGCGCTAGACCACTGTTTATTATTTCATTTTGCCATTTTCTTACCATTGCAGGGGTTATATCAGATATCGGTATATCGTTAAAATATGGGGCAATTCTATAGTTTATAATATTTGTTTTATTTATTAGTGTAGTAGGCTTTAGCCTTGTTTCGCAGTCTTCCAAGTATAATTTTACCAAGTTACCGAACGTCATGGAGCAGTTAAGCGACATTTTATTCAAAAAATCGCTTTCATATGCTTTAGCTTCCCTTTGGGTGGTAAATCCCTCTTTCTTTTTCCTTTTTCTGTTGCCTTGCCAGTCGGTGTAGTAGAAACTACAGTACCATTTGCCATTGCTCATTTTGTTTACTGACATAAAAAATAACCTCACTTTCTATTTTTGGGTATACAAAGAAAAGGTTATCTGTTATAATATCTATTGGTATTTACTCAGCAGACAACCGTATCTGTGTATTATTTAATTTTAAAGTTCCAGTATTGCGAGTACTGGGACTTTTTTTTGTGCTATTTTCTTTTATTCTTTACAAATTCGGCATAGTTAATAATATCTAATAATTCACTATTTGAAAAATTTTCATTTTCAAAAGCCCAGCCTATAAGCTCTGAATTAAATTTTAAATTCATTTCTAAAGCTTTTCTTAAATTATCAAGAGTGTAGAAATGTTTTCTAGCCTTATAATCTTCTGTATTTGATGATAAAAACAAATTACCATCATCTATCAATAAAAGAATATCAACATCTAATATATCACAAATAGCATTAACCGTTTCCATTCTTGGCATTGCTAACCCACTTATCCAATTAGATATAGTGGACTTACTAACGTTTAATTTATTAGCAAGTTCTACTTGTGATACATTTTTAGATTTTAGGATTCCTTTCAAATTTCTTGCAAAGATTTTATTCATTTCTTTTTCTGACATATTTTTTAACCTCCTAAAATGTAATAATAGAATACAATAAAAATGCAATTTTGTAAATAAAAAGTTCAAAAAAATTGTATTTATCACTTGACAATTCAACTGCATTGTACTAATCTATTAACAAGTTCAAGGAAAATGAACAAACAAACAGAAAGAAAGGAGAAAACAACTAAATGAAGATTAACAAAAAAACAATCGAATGTGAAAAGGCACGCCAAGGACTGAATAATTTGCAGTTAAGCGAAAAGGCAGGCTTGCCACTGGGAACATTACAAAACGTATTAAATAGGCGTAAATGTTTACCAGTAACAGCGGGAAAGATTGCAAAGGCTTTAGGCGTAGACGTAACGGAACTATTGGAAGATTAAGAAAGGAGAAAAGAAACAATGAATAATTATTTGATTTCTGC
>OMGH01000642.1_pt1 | contig 28137 bp, 25 predicted proteins | sample 1645841 | NCBI WGS metagenome assembly OMGH01 (sample SAMN00849584, study PRJEB25192) | human gut metagenome
CGCCTGCGGCGGGTCGCTCTTGCGACATCTTTCGTCTCCGCCGCAGTGCGATCCCCGAAGAGTTTTTTATGTAATAGGAACGAAGTTTCCTATTACATAAAAAAACCGTATCTGAAATCTCCTCTCAGATACGGCTCACGCTGGGGATACACGGCAGAACCTGCCCTACAGGGCATGGAATATCCCGCCGGTATCCTATCTACAGCATCTGTTCCGCACGCGCAGACCAGATGCAGACACTTTCATGACCGCCATATCTTCCGCCGCAGGCACTGCTTTTGGCGTCAGAGACTTTTGTTAAGGCAGGGCAGCAAGAACGTATCTCACTGCAATGCTGTTTCAGCGTATCATGAAGTCTGTTCCCATTCAAGATCTTTCGTTGTATTTTTTGTGAAACAATTCACAATCTTTTCTTTTTCCGGTGGATCAAAAATCGGTTACACGGATACGTCCAGAGCATCGGGATCAGCATTCCGATCACCTTAATTGCCATGTCGCACAGATTCCCCGTCAGATCGTTTTCCCTCGCCCAGGTCGTCATCGCCGATCCAATCCAGCCGTTTGCAAAGATTGTGAACAGTACCATGACCGCATAGAGCATCATGCTGACTGCCGGATTGGCGTCCGCATTAAAAGTAATCTTGCGGTTCAATATAAACGCAATCGTATAACCCACGGTCGTTGAAATCATATAGGTATACAGATATCCCTTTGACATAATGCCGATCAGGTTGAGAAAATGCGCGGTTACCGGTTCCACCGTAAGCGCAGCAAATACTGTGTTTAAAAGCAGCATATGCACCGCCAGCTCAACCATGTTGGAACCGCCTCCCGCAAGCAGGAACTTCATAAACTTCCACAGTTCCGCATGTCTGTCGGTCCACGCCGTAAATCCGCTTTTCTCCTGTCGTATCTCACCCATTGTTTTCTCCTTTTCTGCACGGTATTTTTCTTACCGGGCTGCCCTTGTTCTAGCGGGCTGCTTTCCCATCCCTCTACAACAACAAGACAGCCAGCACAATCACCAGCACCAGAAACAACACCGCTTTTAAAATCATTGGAATCGCCGCCTCAAATGTGGCAGGTGCTTTGCTGGTCAGATAGTCAAATACCGGGCGTGACACTTTTTTCCCCACCAGTTCCTCATACGTTCTGGTATAAGTATGGTATTCGCACGGCTTTTTTTCGCTCAATACAATACAGCGCACGCCGCGCTTCGTACGGTTGCCGTAGACATTAAATCCCGCGGACGGTGTAAATCCAAGCGCAATGTTCCGGTAACACCCCACGAAGTTGTTCTTGTGATCATGTCCGACGAATACCGCCAGCACTTCCCCACACTCCGAAAGCGCCTCAAATTCCCCGGTATTGACATCCGGCACCGACGGCGGCTCCAGAAAAATATCCCCGGCGCCGCAGGTTTCTCCCAGCTTATAATATTCGTTCTTATGTGTCCGATAAGCGCGCACCGCACCTTTTTCCCCACGGTCAACAAGCTTTAACACCTCATAATATTCGCGCATCGGGATATGCTGAAATACGATGGACGGCACATACATTCCGTTTTTCTCCCGAAGGTCTTCCCGCTGCTTGCGGTACCACGCAATGATCTTCGGATCAAATGCCTCGTAGCCGCCCTCCTTGGCATCCGTTCCGCTGTCAAACAGATACAGTTCAAACACATCCCTCCCGCTTCCGTCGGATGCCTCGATGGGAATGGCACAGGTTCCGCCCCCGCCAATCCCTTCTGCCTGCTCTCCGATGCAATTCGGAAGTCTTTTGTAAATATGATAGAACTGATCCTGATTGGAAATCCCGACCTGGCAGTCATGATTGCCAAATGTCACTGCAAACGGAATGCCACGCTTTGTCACCGGCTCTAATAATTTTCCAATCGTCTGTGCTACCTCCCGCTCCAGCTCCTCTCCTTTTCCCTTGTAAGTCACACCATAGCCCTTGATCTGATCACCAGTGTAGACGACAAGATCCGGCTGCTCCTCCAGAACCGCCCGCTCCATCAGCGCGATCGTGTCTTTCGATATTGCGGGAATTTCCTGCATATCTGTAATCTGCATGATTTTAAAAGTACCGTCTTTTTGAAATCTCAATTTCATCCTTATTCTCCGTGATGTAAAAAAGGGAGACTGCGCCCCTGCATGTCTCCCTTGACCTTTTCTTAGTTATCTTCCCCAAAATGCTGTTCCAGATCTGCCGATAATGATGAAATCTCATCGATTTCAGCCGAAATGCTGCGGATGGAATCATTCTGCGACGTGATTGTGTCCGTGATATTCTGGATGGTTGCAGAATTTTCCTCTGAGGTTGCCACCAGCGTCTCGATCTCCTGCTGGATATTTCCAAAGTGTTCCTTCACATGTTCAATGATCTTATATTCTTCATCGACAATCTGGCTCGCCTCATCCGTTGCATCATTGATGTTACTAAAATAATCCATCAATCCGCCGACCAGCTCCACACTCGCGGAAGCAGCATCGGTGCCCGCCGTGATTTCTTTTGAGATCTGCCCGGTCGTATCCGTCAGCCAGGTCAAAATCTCCTGAATGTTGTTCGCCGCCTTGGCACTCTCTTCTGACAGCGCGCGGATCTCATCTGCAACCACCGCAAATCCTCTTCCGTGTTCTCCCGCACGCGCCGCCTCAATAGATGCATTTAACGACAACAGATTCGTCTGGGATGCAATGGAATTGATCTCTCCGAGAATCGATGTGATCCGGTTCATCTCGGTAAGCAGCGAATCGGTCGATTTGCGCGCGGAATCGACGGTCTCCTCCATGGAAAGAATGGAACTCTTTGCCGTCTGTATCGCTCCGTTTCCTTTTTCTACCGCACTCTGCACCTTCTGAAATCCCTGATCCAGAGAAACTGCCAGTTCATGGTTCCGGTTAATCTCCGTTGTTGCCGCATTAATTTTATCCATCACGCTGACAGTTGCATTAGCAGTATCCTCAACCACCTGCCCCATCTGCGATGCCGCCGATTTCACGCTGGAGCTGCCGTCCGCAAGCGCATGCACTGAACTCATACTCTTGTGGATCGTGGTGTTCAGATTCGCTGAAATCGTATTGGCGACTTTCGCATTGTTCTGAACGATGGAAAGCGTCTCTTCCGTTTTCTTCACAACACCCGCACCGCGCTTCGTCGCAAAATAAAGCAGGATCGCTGTCACGATAAACAAAAATATACGCGTCACGACCCCGGCCATCGTGTAGTCAATTCCCGCGATGGTCTCGGGGCTGAAAGCCATGAATACGACCGAAATAACGGCAAACGGCACTGCGAAATAGATGATAACCGACTCCATAAAATAGGAAGTTGTCATCGCTAAAAGTACAAAATTCGCCAGATACGGAATCGAATTGCCACCATATACCCACGAATACAACAGCGTACCGATCGCCGGCGGGAATACGATAATAAGCACTTTTTTCACATCGTCAATCGGAAGGTAACATCCGATCGTAGAAATAATTCCCGCAACTACCAGAATTGCAATTCCACGGATTGCAAGCACGGTAAATCCGTATCCCATCAAAGAAACAAGGCTAAGTGCAACGACTGAGCACCAGACAATAATCAAATTCCGCTTGTGTAATTTTTCCATATCATGTTCCCTTCTAAAGAAAACCTATCATCATGTACGCGTCTATTATATCATCTTTTTGCGCTGCTTTCTGCGCATCCGAAGTTCCACCGGAACTTCTAATATGAATCCGGTAGGATTCATTATGTCATCTTTTTGCGCTGCTTTCTGCGCATCCGAAGTTCCGCAGGAACTTCTAATATGAATCCGGTAGGATTCATTATATCATCTTTTTGCGCTGCTTTCTGCGCACAATATGAACTCGTCAGAGTTCATTATACCGCAAGATCAGATCAAGAACAATATTGTAACTTCAGGCTTTTTCGGTAAATCCTGAGGCAGGCGCGATGTTTTCGGTAAATCTCGAACAGACAGCAGTTCCCGCGACCCCAGGGCGGCATAATCTTTTCTTCTTTTTCGGGTCTAGTGCGGCGTTTTCCTTCTTCCAGACCCGGCTACGACTTATTTTTCGGCGTTATGTAAACTTCTTTCTCTCCCGCAAGGGTCTAGCGCGTGAAAATCAGTCTCTCGGACCCGGCTTGTCTTTCTTCCCGGGTCTGGCGCGGCATTTTCTTTCTCCCAGACCCGACCATGACTTGTTTTTGGCGTTATGTAAACTTCTTTTCCTCCCGCAAGTGTCTAGCGCACGAAAAATGGGCTCCCAGACCCGGCTTTTCTTCCTTCCCAAGTCCAGCGCACGAAAATCAGGCTCCCAGCCCCAACTTTTCTTCCTCCCCGCATCCAGCGCACGAAAATCAGTCACACAGCCCGTCCAAAGCTCGTTTTTCGTCATTATGTAAACCTTTTTTCACGCGCCACGCATTACAACGTTCCAAACGAATACCCCTGCGTCTGCGCCGCATCGATCAGATCTCCCAGCACCGCCGCATTTGTTGCCGACTCCGCATGCAGCAGATAGATGGCTCCCGGGTGCATCTTATTTTTCATCTTCTGCAGGCTTTCCGCCTGATCCGGCTGGTTGTCCACATCGTAATCCAGGTAGGCAAAACTCCAGAACACGCTCTCGTATCCGCAGTTATTTACAACGGCGAGCGACTGCTCACTGAACTTTCCCGCAGGATAGCGGAACAGATTCATCTCATATCCAAAGGTATCTTTGATATACTGGTGGTTTCCCATGACCTCTTCCTGCTGCTGTTCCACTGTCAGCGAAGGGATTCCCGCCGACGGGTGCGTCACACTGTGATTGCCGACTACATGCCCCTCGTCAATCATGCGCTGCACCAGTGCCGGTTCCGCCTTTGCATAAGGCTCCGTGACAAAAAAGACGGCATGCACGCCCTTTTCCTTAAGCGTATCCAGAATGGATTCCGTGTACCCGTATTCATATCCCTCATCAAAAGTCAGATAGATGGTCTTTGTATTCTCTCCAATGAAAAGCGCATGGTAATCCCCATACTTCTGCTGCGCACTGACTGCATCGTTCGGGCGGTTGTCCGCATCGGTGTGGCTTCCCAGCCCCCAGCTCTGCACGGTGGTATCCCGCCCGTCAAGCGCAATCGTCTGCACCGCCGCATTTCCACCTGCAGCACTCTGACCGTCTCCGGTGCTGCTTCCTGTTTGGTCCGCCCTCTGTCCGTCTCCGGTGTCATTTCCCGTTCCATCCGTGCCCTGATCGTCTCCGGCGCCGTCTCCCGTTCCATCCGTACCTTGACCGTCTCCGGCGCCGCTTCCCGCTTCACCTGTGCCCTGACCGTTTCCATCCGTAACCTTGTTGGCACGGTATGTCTCCGCCGTTGCAAGCACTGCGTCACCGATGGCGGCAGCATACGCATCCAGCTTTTCATCGAAAAGCTGGTTATCGGATGCATCGTTGATAAATCCCATCTCGACGATGCAGGACGGCATGTCCGAATGTACATTGATGTAATAATTGGAAGATTCCCCAGTCTGGGTTCCCTTTTTCACGCCGCGGTTTCTCTGGATTCCCGCCGTATCCAGCGCTTCCATAATGTGGTTTGCGAGAGCATCCGTCTCCTCCGAACCACTCGCCGAGATCCAGGTCTCTACGCCGTTACCCTCGCCGTCATTGCGGTGCAGCGACAGCATATAATCCGCACCGCTCTGGTTGGCAATCCCGCACCGCTCTGACAGGCGCAAAAACGTGTCATCCGACCTCGTCATAACCACTTTTACATTTTTATCAGCCAAATAAGCTGCCACAGCCTGTGCCAGCTTTAAATTATCATCCTTCTCATAACGCCCCTTATAATCGGAGCCGTTGTCTTTTCCGCCATGTCCGGCATCCACGCACACAATCAGGGGATTCTCCTCTGTTTTCGTCTCCTCCGACCAGATTACCTCTCCCTCAATCTCCTGCGTTGCAGACTGCGTTCCCTGCATCAGGGACAGCCCCCGTCCCAACAGTTCAAACCCTGCGATCACGAGCAGCATTTTCACAATACTGTACTGTATACATACCAGATTCCGAATTCGTCTTTTCTGTCTCTTTGTTACATTCACATCACTTCACTCCTTGGATTCCTACGATTCTATTTTAGTCCTCTTTCCGTGAAAACGCGAATGAATCTTTATGAAGAATTTCTTAATATGAATCCGTCCGGATTCATCGTTCTAAAGTAAAAACTGTGCCAGAGCGTAATTGCTCACATCCTGCCCGCGTTCCGTCAAATAAATCCTCCCCGCGCGTTTTTCGAGCAGTCCTTCCTCCGTAAGATGCAGCAGCACCTCCTGATACACTGCCTCAATCTGTGTTCCAAACGTCTGTGCAAAACGTTCCCTGGAAATTCCCTCCATCATGCGGAGTCCTAAAAACATAAACTCTTCCATCTGCCCTTTTCGTGTAATGCGCTCTGCCGAAGCATGCAGATTCGTGGCCGGAAGCTGTTCCACCCTGCCGGATGCGCCGCTCCCCTGGCTATCCGTTATCTCATTCTCCCATATACCCTCACGAATATGTCTGGTTTCTTCCAGATACACATACAATTCCCGCGTGTTGCTGTAGCGGATATTCTCCATCAGAGACGACGCGCCAAGCCCCAGTCCCAGATAATTCTCCCGCTCCCAGTAGCCGATATTGTGCCGGCACGCATAACCCGGTTTTGCAAAATTAGAAACCTCATAGTGCACATATCCCGCTTCCGCAAGCACCTGCTCGGTCAGCTTGGTCATCCGGTACACTTCATCCTCCGTCGGCAGCGCCACCGTCTGCATTCCCGCCTGCTGCTTGACCGCGTCAAACTTATACAGATCGTAAAATGGCGTCCCCTTCTCAATGATCAGGGAATAGGCGGAAATATGCTCCGGTTTCAGCCGCAGAAGCTGCTGCAGGGTGCGGGCAAAACTCTCTGCCGTCTGTCCCGGAAGAGAACTCATAATATCCACATTGACATTGTCGAATCCGTTTTTGCGCGCCAGCTCGTAAGTCTTCAGGAACTGGTCAAACGTGTGAATCCGCCCGAGAATCTTTAATTCCTCACCCACAGCCGACTGCAGTCCGATGCTGATCCGGTTGATTCCCGCATTCCGGTAGACGGCAAACTTGTGATCGGTGACGGTTCCCGGATTGCACTCAATGGATATTTCCGCATCCGACGCCAGACGAAACGACCGGCGAACCGCCCACATGATCTGTGCCATCCACTCCTCTGTGAGCCACGATGGCGTGCCGCCGCCGATATAGACCGTCGATACCAGGTAGTCGCTGCAATGCGGTCCGTAATACGCAATCTCCCGGAGCAGCGCCTCCACGTAGGCTGCCTGCGTTGCCTCGTCCGCCGCAAAGGAAAGGAAATCACAATACTGGCATTTTTTGACGCAAAACGGAATATGAATGTACAATTCCATTGTTTTCTGACTCACTCCACACGCCGCTCCTTTCCCAAAAATATTCCTGACACTGCCATCACTGACGCTGCATTTTCCGATCTGTTCCTTTAATCTTCATCCAGCTTCAAGACGCTCATGAATGCCTCCTGCGGAATCTCTACATTTCCGACCTGACGCATGCGCTTCTTGCCTTCCTTCTGCTTCTCTAAAAGCTTCTTCTTACGTGAGATATCACCGCCGTAGCATTTTGCAAGCACATCCTTGCGCAGCGCCTTGACTGTCTCACGGGCAATCACCTTGCCGCCGACTGCCGCCTGGATCGGAATCTCAAACAGATGTCTCGGAATCTCTTCCTTTAACTTCTCGCACATCTTTCTGCCCCTGTCGTAAGCACTGTCCTTAAAGACGATGAACGAGAGCGCGTCCACCTGCTCCTTGTTAATCAGAATATCCAGCTTCACAAGCTCGGAACGCTCATAGCCCTTCAGCTCATAGTCGAACGAAGCGTATCCTCTCGAGCGGGACTTTAAGGCGTCAAAGAAATCGTAGATGATCTCATTGAGCGGCAGATCGTACTTGATGAGCGCACGGGTCTCCTCCAGATACTCCATACCGTTGTATACACCGCGCCGTTCCTGGCAAAGCGTCATAATCGCGCCGACATACTCGCTCGTCACCATGATCTCCGCCGAAACGACCGGTTCCTCCATATACTCGATCTCGGACGGATCCGGCAGATTAGACGGGTTCGTCAGATCGATCACCTCTCCGTTCGTCTTGTGCACCTTATAGATAACGCCCGGTGCCGTCGTCACGAGATCCAGATGAAACTCTCTCTCCAGACGCTCCTGCACGATCTCCAGATGAAGCAGTCCTAAGAAACCGCAGCGGAATCCGAAGCCCAGCGCCAGCGACGTCTCCGGTTCATACTGCAGCGACGCATCGTTGATCTGAAGCTTCTCCAACGCATCGCGCAGATCCGGATATTTGGCACTGTCCGCCGGATACATGCCGCAGTATACCATCGGATTGACTTTTTTATAACCCGGAAGCGGCTCCTCACATGGATGTGCGACGTTCGTCACCGTATCACCCACGCGGGTATCCCGCACATTTTTGATGCTCGCACAGATGTAGCCGACCATGCCGGCAGACAATTCGTCACACGGAATGAACTGCCCTGCTCCAAAGTAACCGACCTCGGTAACTTCGGACTGCGCCCCGGTCGCCATCATAAGGATCGGATCGCCGACCCGCACCGTGCCCTCCTTGATCCGGCAGAACACGATGACACCCTTGTAGGAATCATAGAGTGCGTCAAAGATCAGCGCCTGAAGCGGCGCTTTTGGATCGCCGGCCGGCGCCGGAATCTTCTGTACGATCTGCTCTAACACCTGATCGACATTGAGTCCTGTCTTTGCGGAAATGCGCGGCGCATCCTCCGCCTCGATTCCGATGACGTCCTCGATCTCCTTTACGACCTCGTCCGGCTGCGCGCTCGGCAGGTCGACCTTGTTGATGACCGGCATTACATCCAGATCATGGTCTAACGCAAGATACACATTCGCAAGGGTCTGTGCCTCCACGCCCTGCGCCGCATCCACGACCAGAATCGCACCGTCGCATGCCGCAAGGCTTCTCGATACCTCGTAGTTAAAATCGACATGTCCCGGGGTATCGATCAGATTGAAAATGTACTCCTCGCCGTCGTTCGCCTTGTAGATAATGCGAACCGCCTGCGACTTGATCGTAATTCCGCGCTCTCTCTCCAGATCCATGTTATCTAATACCTGCGCCTGCATTTCCCTGCTGGTTAAAGTTCCTGTTTTTTCTATAATACGATCGGCAAGTGTAGATTTACCGTGATCGATATGTGCTATGATACAAAAGTTTCTGATTTTACTCTGGTCAATCGACATTCATTTCCTCCTGCCCGGTGCGCATCACTTCTGCCCTCCGGCAGCCACACGCATCACTTATCTGCAATATTATAAGGGATAAAGCCGGAAAACGTCAAGGGAATCGCGGTTCGCAAAAACCACGCAATTTATTTGCAAACCGCGCATATATGAACAAAATTTCACAATTTTACACTGGATTTTTCCCCAGAATATGATATGATATCAACGTCGATATTTATCGGCATGGGTTTTGGTGAATAAACCGAGAAAACCCCCTTCTTAAGCGAAGACCCCCTGCTACGGTGGCTGCAAACACCATAACAGGGGTTCTTCTTATTTTATGTATCATATGATAACTCAGATATCTTTTCCAAAGTCAAGACCGCTCTTCTCGCGCTTCTCTTCCTGCAGTGCAACCAGATCCGCCAGTGTGATATGATCCACGACATCGCTGATCGCCTGGTTCAGCCGCTTCCACACCTCCACGGTAACGCAATCCACTTCGCGTTCGCAACTTCCTTCCTCCTCCACGCAGGCAACCGGCGCAAGCGATCCCTCCGTCAGACGCAAAATATCGCCAACCGTGTATTCCTCCGGTGCTTTCCGCAGCGAATAACCGCCCTGCGGTCCTCTGGTGCTCCGCACATAACCTGCCTTGTTCAATACGGATATGATCTGCTCAAGATATTTGTCTGAGATCTGCTGTCTTTCCGCAATATCTTTAATGCGCACAACGTTGTTCTCACCGTTCATCGCCAGATCCAGCATCAGGCGCAGCGCATATCTGCCTTTTGTAGAAATTTTCATATTCGTTCACACTAACACCTTTCCTGCTTCTGCCAGTCCAGAAGATCCTGCAATGTCACATGATCAACCACGTCACGGATCGCCTTATCGACTTTTTCCCAGAGCATGATCGTCGCGCATTTCTGCTGTTTTGGGCAGGGATTCTCGGCGGTCGCAAGACACTCGACCGGCGCGAGCGATCCCTCCGTCAGACGCAGAATGTCGCCGATCACATATTCATTCAGCGGCTTCGTCAGACGGTAGCCGCCCTGAAATCCCCGGCTGCTGGAAACATAGCCCGCCTTGTTCAGAATGGAAATGATCTGCTCTGTATATTTGACGGAAATCTCCTGTCTCGTTGCCATCTCCTTGACCGACACCGGATGCTCCGTGCCGTTGACCGCCAGATCGTACAGTATGTGGATCGCATAGCGTCCCTTTGTCGTAATTTTCATGCTATCGCGCCCCTTTCATCCTGCTAGCTTCACCGAACAGTTCTTCAAAATCCTCTTTTAAGAAGCGGTGATAAAACGCATGTCCCTCGTCGAACTTGACGCAGTACAGATAAGAATCCGGATTGCCGTCCTCAAAGTAGCACACGTCATCAAATTCATCGCTTTTGATCTCAATGATACGAGCACTCTTAGAATAGTGCCGGAACAGCTCCCACACCTGCTCTCTCGTCACATCATGTCTGCCGAAGCAGTCAATCAGATCCTTTAAGAACGGATGCGCCACACCGTGCGCATGCACATACTCTGCACCTGCTGCCGGAATGAGAAAACAGATTCTCCCGCCGCTCGCCCCAGATACTGCCACTTCACCGAGGGTATCCGCCGCATATGCGCCAAATCCCTCCAGCGCCGCAAGAACCGCCGGCTTGGAGCGGTCAGACAGCTTTAACACATGTCCGATTGACGACGATGGTGAATAAAACCGGATCGTCTCACGCTCATAGCCGAGCTTTAGCTGTTCCTCTAAGATCATGTCGCATAAATATTCTTTTAATGCCGTATAGTCCGCTTCATCCTGCCGATTCATTCTTAGTAATCTTCCTCTTCCAGACCTTCGCTGATATCGTTCTTCGGCTTCTCAAGACCTTCGATCTTGATGTTATGCTTCTCTGCGTAATCCCAGAGTGCCGCATGAATTGCCTCCTCTGCGAGAAGAGAACAGTGTACCTTTACAGGAGGAAGTCCGTCAAGCGCCTCCATAACTGCCTTGTTCGTGATCTGCAGCGCCTCGTAAATGGTCTTGCCCTTTACAAGCTCCGTTGCCATACTGCTGGTTGCCACAGCAGCGCCGCAGCCGAATGTCTTGAACTTGCAGTCACGGATAACCTGGTTCTCATCAATATCGAGATACATACGCATGATATCGCCGCACTTTGCATTTCCGACGGTGCCGACACCGCTTGCGTCCTCAATCTCTCCTACATTTCTCGGGTGCTGAAAATGATCCATAACCTTTTCACTATACATAACATATACCTGCTTTCTTTTTTATATTATTTGTTTTTCTTGATGAAATCCTCGTACAGCGGAGACATCTCTCTTAAGTGGTTCACAATCTCTTTTAAGTTGTCAACGACGTAGTCCGCATCCTCCATCGTGATCTGGTCGCTGATGGTCAGACGCAGAGAACCGTGTGCAATCTCATGCGGCAGTCCGATTGCCAGAAGTACATGGGACGGATCCAGGGAACCGGATGTACATGCAGAACCGCTGGATGCGCAGATTCCCTTGGAATCCAGAAGAATCAGCATGGACTCTCCCTCTACGAACTGGAAGCTGAAGTTCACGTTGTTCGGCAGACGCTTCACACGGTCTCCGTTTAACTTTGCATACGGAATCTCCTTCTCGATGCGCTCGATCAAATGATCTCTGACTTTGATCTCCTCCGCAGTGCGCTCCTTCATGTTGGCCGTAGCGATCTCTGCTGCCTTTGCAAGACCGATGATACCGGTTACGTTCTCGGTACCTGCTCTTCTGTGGCGCTCCTGTGCTCCGCCGTGGATAAAGGATTTGATCTTCACACCTTTTCTGATATATAAGAAACCGATTCCCTTCGGTCCGTTGATCTTGTGACCGCTGGTGCTCATCATATCGATATTCATTGCCTCGACATCGATCGGCACCTGTGTGTATGCCTGTACTGCATCTGTGTGGAACAGTACGCCATGCTCATGTGCGATCTTACCGATCTCAGCAATCGGCTCGATGGTTCCGATCTCGTTGTTCGCGAACATCACGGAGATTAAGATGGTGTCCGGACGGATGGCTGCGGTAAGCTCGTCCAGCTTTACCAGACCGTTCTCATCCACATCCAGGTAAGTGATCTCGAAGCCTTTCGTCTCCAGATACTCACAGGTGTGAAGAATCGCATGATGCTCGATCTTCGTCGTGATGATGTGCTTTCCTTTGGACGCATAGGCATCTGCCGTTGCCTTTAATGCCCAGTTGTCAGACTCGGAACCACCTGCGGTAAAATAGATATTCTCCGGCGTGGTGTTGATGGTCTTCGCAATGACCTCTCTGGCATCCGTGATTGCTTTCTTATTCTCAGAAGAAATGCTGTATATGCTGGATGGATTACCGAACTTCTCTGTAAAGTACGGAAGCATTGCATCAAGCACTTCCGGTTTGACCGGTGTGGTAGCTGCGTTATCCATGTAAATAAGTTTCTTTTCCATATTCTCGTACCATTTCCTTTTTTATTTCATATCATACCCATATGATATGATTTATACTAGTATCATTTTTTTTATTTGTCAACAGCAAAAATACCTGCGGGAGGTATTGTACTTCATTATATACAATTTAACGCCCGGCAGATTGCTCTGCCGGGCGTTCCCTGTAAATTTCCTAATCACTGTTCATAAATCGCGTCAAACACTCCGCCGTCCGCGAAATGCTTCGCCGACGCCTCACTCCATCCACCAAAGTGCGCAATATCCGTGAGCGCAATGTCATCCACGATCCATTTTCCGTCTGCCGGCAGTTCCGTGATGACGCGCTCCCCCGATGTACTGATATAATCGGAAAAAACATCCGGATCCGACGGGCGGTAGAAGTTCTCCGCCTCAAGCTTCTGTGCCTCTGTAGAATACAGATACTGCAGATATTCTGTGGCAACATCCCTTGTGCCACGGTCGTCGACGACCTCATCCACAAGCGCGACCGTCGGCTGGCAGAGAATCGAAACGGACGGAACCACAATTTCATACTCGCCCGGGTGCTCCTCCAGCGATAAGAACGCCTCATTCTCCCAGGCGATCAGGACGTCTCCCTGTCCGTTCTCCGCAAATGTGGTCGTCGCGCCGCGCGCCCCCGAATCCAGCACCAGCACATTGTGATAAAGCGTTTTCATATTCTCGGTAATCTCTTCCTCACTCTGCCCCTGACTCTCAAAATAGTACCATGCCGCCAGATAATTCCAGCGCGCACCGCCGGACGTCTTCGGGTTCGGGGTGATGACGCCCACGTCCTCCAGGAGCAGATCATCCCAGTCCTCAATGGACTTTGGATTGCCTTTCCGCACCAGAAAAACAATCGTTGAGGTGTACGGAGAACTCTCCTGTTCAAACTCATCTGCAAAGCCGTCCTCGATCAGTCCCGCATCTGCGACTACCTGCACATCCCCCTCCAGTGCCAGCGTGACCACATCTGCTTCCAGACCGTTTGCAACCTCAAGTGCCTGCTTGCCGGAGCCGCCATGTGACTGGATGACCGACACATCCTGTCCGATCTGCTCCTTCCAGTGTTCCGCAAACAGCGCATTGTACGCCTCGTACAGCTCTCTGGTCGGATCGTACGAAACATTCGTAATCTCCACTTTCTTTGCATCCGCAGTATCTGCTGCCGTCTGCCCGCAGCCGCCCAGGATTCCCACTGCAAGGGATACTGTGAGAAATGCTGCCATGACTTTTCTGCCGTTTCTGTTCTTTTTTTCCATACACTACCTCTTTTCCTATAGAGAAAGAAGGCTCAAAGACGCAGTTCCCTGTGCTTTGAACCTTCCGTTATACGGTCAGTTCTTACTTTGTCTCGCCGCCCTCTACCACAAGCGTATCCTCGTAGTCACTGCCGTAAGTGTCAGCCAGTGTTGCCTCGTAATCTGCGTGGAAGAAATTCTCCTCGCCGAGTGCCTTGATCTCCTCATTGATCCAGTCTAATACGGTCGTGTTGCCCTTGCTGACTGCCGGCGCAATTGTATCTGTGCTTCCAAGCTCCGGTATACCTACGGTATAGCCCGGGTTCTGAAGAGCAAATGCAATAACCTCTGTGTTATCGTTTGCCCATGCAACACCGTTTCCGTTCTCAAGCGCTGTCTTTGCTGCCGCATAGGAATCATATTTCTGTAAGGTCAGATCCGGATAGTTCTCGGTCAGGTAGGTCTCTGCTGTTGTACCGGAAATCACGATCACCGGATCATCCGCTGTCAGATCATCCAGACTCTCAACCACTGCAGAATCCGGAGAAATCACACCGAGGGATACGTTCATGTACGGGAGTGCAAAATCAACTTCCTCCTCGCGCTCCGGTGTCACGGTAAAGTTAGCCAGAATGACATCTACTTTTCCGGTCTGTAAATACTCAATACGGCTTGCGGCCTCGGTGGAAACGAAGTTCACATCCACGCCGAGATCCTCTGCCAGACGGTTTGCAAAGTAGACATCATATCCCTGATACTCTCCGTTCTCATCCACATAGCCAAATGGATTCTTGTCGGAAAATACACCGATGTTGATTGTGCCGCTCTCCTTGATCTCGTCTAAGGTGCGGTATACCACATCTGCGGATGCATCGCCTGCGGCTGCCTGTGTATCTGCGGTAACTCCTGTCTGCGCATCACTGCTGCTCTCCGCTGCATCTGTATTGCCACAGCCTGCCAGCATTGCTCCAGTTAATGTCAGTGCTGTAAACAGTGCCAGTCTCTTCGTTAATCTTTCTTTTTTCATAATATTGTCCTCTCTTTCTATTCCAAACTTCCATCGAAGCTTCAGAATCAACCTTTTGTGCCGCTCTCTAGTCGCGGACTGCCTCAAATTCAAATGTGTGCAGAAACTTTTTCGCACGCTCTGTCGTCGGATGGGTAAAAAATTCATCCGGCTTTCCTTCTTCCACAATCTCTCCCTGGTCAATAAAGACCACACGGTCTGCAACCGCCCTTGCAAAGGACATCTCGTGTGTGACGATCACCATAGTGCTTCCTGTCTTAGCAAGCTCTAACATCGTATCCAGTACCTCGCGCACCATCTCCGGATCAAGCGCTGCGGTCACCTCATCGAACAGCATAATCTCGGGGTGCATCATCAGTGCACGCACGATCGCAACACGCTGCTTCTGACCGCCGGAAAGCTGTCTCGGAAAACTGTCACACTTGTCGAGAAGCCCTACTTTTTCCAGAAGCTGTTTTGCCTCGGAAACGGCATCCTCCCTGCTTCTCTTCTGCACCTTAAGCGGCGCCAGGATCACATTTTCCAGGATCGTCTTGTGTGGAAAAAGCTCGTAGCTCTGAAATACCATCCCGACCTTCTGGCGGATCCCGGCGATATTCTTCGCCTTTCCGTCGATGGTCTCGCCTCGGAGTGTAATGCTTCCCTCCTGTATCGGCTCTAAGGCGTTGATACATCGAAGCAGTGTGCTCTTACCGCATCCGGATGGTCCGATGATAACCACAACCTCTCCTTTGTGGATGGTCAGGCTTAGATCCTTTAAGATCTCATTTCCCTCGTAGGACTTTTTGATATGTTCAATTTTTAACAATTCTTCTGCTTCTGCCTTCATATCAGTTACTCCATTTCTTTTCCAGATGTCCCGCCAGCATACTGATCGGCCAGCATGCCAGGAAATACAGTACAAACACGGTTCCGTACAGTCCGAACGCCGCATTCGGCGATGCCATACGGTTTGCCTCGATGATCTGCTGTGTCACCTTTAACACCTCCACCACACCGATCATCATCACAAGGCTTGTCGTCTTGATCATACGGGTGACCAGGTTGATCGACAGCGGGATCAGACGCCGCAGGGTCTGCGGGATAATAATGTAAAAATAAATCTGACTTCTCGTCATTCCAAGCGCTGCACCACTCTCATACTGGTGCTTCGGGATACTGATTAACGCGCCGCGCACCAGATCTCCCATCTCTGCGGTTCCCCAGAATGTAAATACGATTACCGATGCAAACTCCGCCGATAAATTCCAGCCAAACATCCGCGTCGTTCCGAAAAACACGAGAAACAGCAGTACCATCTGCGGCATAATGCGGACAATCTCCAGATACACTCTTGTCACTGCTTTTGTCACCGGATTCTTCCATGTCATGACGATGCCGAGCAGAATGCCGAGCGGAATACTGATGACCACGGAGATCAGGCTGATCTTAAGTGCCACCCACAGACCGCCCAGAAGCCTTATCATGTTCTTGCCCTTAAACAGGACACTAATTCCCAAATCCGGCATAGCGCAGCCTCCTCTCTAACAACGTTCCAAGGATGGATACCGGAAGTAAAATAATCAGATAAAATACCACCAGTAAGAACAGGCACTCCGCTGTCTTATAGTAAAGCCCGATCAGGTCTTTTGCTGTAAACATCAGATCCATCAGACTGATTGCTGAAAACACACTCGTCTCTTTTAACAGGAAGATCACATTCGCCACAAATGCCGGTACGCTGATGGATACCGCCTGTGGCAGGATGACATAGAGCACTGCCTGCTTTTTCGTCATGCCAAGGCTTAACGCGCTCTCCATCTGGATCGGCTCGATCGCCTCGAGTCCGCTGCGGAACGCCTCCGCCATATAGCTTCCTCCCAAAAGTGCCAGACCCGCCACGCCGCAGACATCCGCGGAGATGGAAAGTCCCACCTTCGGCAGTCCGAAATAGATAAAAAAGAGCTGCACCAGAAGCGGTGTGTTGCGGAACAATTCGATATATATTTTTACAATCTGTCTCGCCACCGGTATCTTATAATGTACAATCAGCGCACATATAAGACCAATGATGATTGAAAATGCAATTCCCATCCAGCCGATCCGGAGTGTCAGCCACATGGCTTTCTGATACAGCGGCAGGTATTGCGAGATGACTTCCCAGTTCACATTTTCACATCCTATCTTATTTCTTATTATTCCTAGCTGTTTTATATGATAAAAGAAATATACTCCTACTTTATATATATGTCAAGTAGGAAATTAAATAATTTCTTTTTGTTCTAAAAAAGAAACAGAAGCATTCTGTGTCAGAGAATCCTTCTGTTTTGTTCTGTTACTCTATTTCTATTATTCTATGCAGTTTTAATATTATGCTTTCCGGATGCCGTCGTTCATGCTTCCCATCCGGTATCCGCCGAGATCGAGTGTCACATAGGTAAAACCGATCTCCTTGCATGCCGCATTGACCTTCTGGTAAAAATCGTCTGCAAACATTTTTGCAAAATCCTCCGTGCCGATCTCGATACGGGCAATCGTGTTCGTTCCGCTCTCGTGAATCCGCACGCGCACCTGATGAAATCCGGCATCCAGCAGAAGCTGCTCCGCGCGGTCCACCATGCCAAGGCGCTCCTCGGTGATCTCCTCCCCGTAGACAAAGCGGGAAGAAAGACATGCAAACGACTGCTTATTCCATGTCGGAAGCCCCAGCCCGTGGGAGAGTTCGCGGATCATGCTCTTGTTCATCCCCGCCTCGCGCAGCGGACTAAGCACGGAAAGCTCGGCAACCGCCATCAGTCCCGGGCGGTAATCGCCGTTGTCGTCCATATTAGAACCCTCCGCCACGTAGGGGATGTCGTACTCCTTTGCAATATCCCAGATCTTTGTGAAAAGCTCCTTCTTGCAGAGGTAGCAGCGGTTGGTCGGATTATGGGAAAATCCCTCAATCTGCAATTCCTCCGACTCCACCACGATATGTTTTATGTGCTCCTTCTCACAGAATGCTTTTGCCTCTCTTAATTCTCTCTCCGGAAAGGAACAGGAGCGAGCCGTCACTGCGACCGCCCCATCTCCCAGCACGTCATGTGCCACTTTTAATAAGAATGTCGAATCCACACCGCCGGAAAATGCAACAACCATCTTCCCTTTTTCCCGGATCGACTGTTTTAATGCTTCCATTTGTTCCATCGTATTCTAAACCCGCTTTCTTCCATTTTAATTACACAAACGGATTGTAAAAACGGCTTCCGTTGCTGAAGGTAATCATCAGTGCCACCGCGGAAAATGCCGCCGTCACAATCAGCACCGCATAGTCTGCCGCCGCCAACGGCTTTCCCATATACCAGGTGCGCTTCTTGTGCTTTCCGAACCCACGGAGCTCCATCGCATTGCTGACCACGTCGATGCGATCCATGCTGGAGAATACCAGCGGGAAAATGATCGCCGCCACGTTCTTGATGCGGTCGCCGAGCTTCGCCTTGCCAGACATCTCAATTCCCCTCGCCTCCTGGGCGTGCTTGATTTTTGCAAAATCATCCTGCACATCCGGAATATACCGGAGCGCAATCGCCACGGAGTAACCGATCTTGTAGCTGACACCAACACGGTTTAAAGAAGCGGCCAGTTCGCTCGGATTCGTTGCCACGATAAACATGAACACCGCTGGAATGACCGTCAGGTATTTTACCATCACGTTGAACTCATAAAACAGCTGCTCTTTTGTCAGCGTGTAATGTCCAAACAGATGCACTATCGGCGTCTCCGTTCCGTAAATCTTCGTCCCCTGTCCCGGAGAAAAGAAGAAAATGGCGATGAGATTGATCACCAGAAAAAACATGATGAACTTGAATACCGTACCGACCTGCTTCCACTTCGTCTTCGACATGGCAAAAATAATCAGGCTGCACACAAGCATGACCAAGAGCACCCGCGTATCGTAGGAGATCATGCTGGTGATCGACCACAGGAGGAAAAACAAAAGCTTTGTCACCCCGCTCAGACGGTGAATCCATGTGTCTTTTTCTTCATATGATAATACGCGCGACATTATGCTTCCTCCTCTCTTTCCGCCGCTCTCATCTGCCGCTCGTAGCCGATAAAGCGCTCCACGAACTGTGTCGGCTCTGCAATGCCGCAGCGCACCGCCAGATCGTAGAGAGATGTTTTCTTCAAATAGGCACGATCCGCCACCGCGTCATCCGTGAGTACCGCCGCCGGAGCGGTATCTGCCAGAAGCCTGCCGTCAGCAATCACGACCGCGCGGTTCGTATACTCTAACATGAGATGCATGTCATGTGTGATCATGATGATCGTAATGCCGTACTCCTCATTCAGCTTCTTTAAAAACTCCATGATCTCCGTATAATGTCTGTAGTCCTGTCCCGCCGTCGGCTCGTCCAAAATCAGCACCTGCGGATGCAGCACGAGGATCGAAGCGATCGTCACGCGCTTCTTCTGACCGAAGCTTAACGCGGAGACCGGCCAGTTACGGAACTGGTAGATGCCGCAGATCTTTAAGGTTGCATAGACCCGCTCCTTAATCTCCTCCTCGGGCACGCCGCGCACCGCAAGTCCCAGCGCCACCTCATCATAGATCATCGGTTTGCTGATCATCTGATTCGGATTCTGCATGACAAGTCCGATCTTCTCGCCGCGCTCCTTGATCGACCAGTCTGCAATGTCCTCGCCGCCAAACAGAATCCGCCCCTGACCGGGCTTTAAAAAGCCGCAGATGAGATTCGAGAGCGTCGACTTTCCGGCACCGTTCTTGCCAACAATCGCCAGCATCTCGCCCTTTTGTACCTGCATATGGATGTCGGTTAGAATCGGCGTTCTTCCGTCATAGGAAAAAGCAAGATTCTCCACCGAGAGGATGACGTCATCCCCCGGTTTTTTCTCCGGCAGTGCAACCTTCTCGTTCCAGCGGCACAGCGCCTCCTTATAACCGGACAATTCCATCGTCTCCACATGCGCCGGATGCGTCTCGGGACGGATCTCGCATCCCGCATGCTTAAGCGCCGTGATGTAGAGTGGCTCGCGGATTCCCTCCTCCGCCAGTACATTGGCTGCCAGAAGTTCATCCGGCGTCGTATCCGCCACGATCTTTCCCTCACCGACGACAATGATGCGGTCCACATCCCGGTACAGTGCATCTTCCAGACGATGCTCAATAATCAGGATCGTTGCCCCTTTTGCCTTCTGTAGCTCATCGATCAAAGCGATCGTGCGCTTTCCCGTCGCCGGGTCCAGATTGGCAAGCGGCTCGTCAAAAAGCAGAATTTCCACATCGCAGACCAGCACGCCCGCCATGGATACGCGCTGCTTCTGTCCACCAGACAGCGCCCCCGGCGCGTGATCGAGCAGGTCTTTTACATCCACAGCGTCCGCCGCTTTGTCCACGCGCCCGCGCATCTCGTGATATTCCACTCTGTCATTCTCCAGCGCAAATGCGATATCCTCCGCCACCGTAAGCCCGATGAACTGACCGTCCGTGTCCTGCAAAACCGTACCCACAGACTTCGACAATCCAAAAATACCACGCTTTGCAGGATCCTCGCCCTTAATGCGGTAAGTCCCCGTGATGTCTCCGGCATAGGAAAACGGCACAAGCCCGTTGATGCAGTGCGCCAGTGTCGACTTTCCGGAACCGGACGGTCCGACAATCAAAACCTTCTCCCCCGGATAAATGGCGAGATTAATGTCCTTTAGCGTCGGTTCCTTCTGGGAACGATATTTAAAAGAAAAATTCTGAAATTCTATGATCGGTTCCATTCCGAAATCCTCGTCTTCCTCTCTTGTGGTACTTCCCGACTATTATACTTGATAATAATTCCAAATGGAAGAAAAAGTGCGCGGAACCGGTCACATTTTGCACCCCGTCTCCGCGCACTCTGTCTGCTTCTGTCTTTCTGCTGCTGCCGGAATCCGCCTAGTCCTCCTTGGAGAGACTGGACGATTTTGCTCCGATCTTGGAGTATCCTGCTGCGATCAAAGTACCAAGAATACCAATAATAATCACGTTTCCAAGGCATGCCCATGCACCCTGTGCAAATACCTTGTTGGCAGGCTCTGCGTAGATCACAATGTCAAGTACCGGCGCAACGATCACCCATGCAGCGAGGTTGGCAACAACCTGCACAACGTTGAACAGCACGATCTGTTTCTTCTCGAATCCGCCGTCCTTGATCGCATATTTTGCAGCGAAAAGTCCGACCAGAATACCGAATACCGCATCCGGGAATACCCAGCTCCACCATACGCTTCCATAAAACAGTGCATCACCGATTGCATGTCCCAGAAGACCGACAATACCGCCGACTACCGGACCGAATACGGCTGCAAGGAATGCGAGCAATGCCGCTCTCGGCTGTAATGCGGTGTTCGGGATAAATCCCAGAGGGATCTGTACCTCTGTCAGCGCAACGAACAGCGCGGTGCCAATACCGGTTGCAACAACTTCCTTAATACCAAACTTCATTTTCATAACAAAGTCCTCCTCTCATTTGTATCTGCACTGTAGTATAACACACACTTTTCCGATTTACCAGATAGAATTTATTCCTGCCATGTGTTTCTACCAGAGCTTCAGCACGCCGATTGCCGTCTTCATGAACTTGTACTTCACCGTCTCAAGTTCTCCCGCCGCCGCTTTTAACTCCCCTCGGATCTCGATATGCTGCGGACAGTGCTGCTCGCATTTGCCGCATCCCACACACTGTGAGGCGCTCGCCGGATTCTTGCGGAATGCCGTACACTGCAGATAATCCCTGCGGCCGGACTTTTTTCCTTCGGAGTACATCGCATTGTAGCAGCGGAATGTCCCGGGGATATCCACCCCGCGTGGGCACGGCATACAGTAACCGCAGCCGGTGCATCCCACCTTGACGTGCTTTGTGATCTCCTGCCGCACCGCTTCCACCAGCGCGCGATCTGACTCCGTCATGCACCCGACGCCGTATTCCGAAGCTGTGCGCACATTCTGTTCGACCATCTCCATGGAATTCATGCCGGAGAGCACGCAGGTCACCTCCGGCTGGTCGTACAGCCACTTGAGTGCCAGTTCTGCCGGGGTGCGGTGCTCCTCATCCTGTGCGAACAGTTCCTTCGCCGACTCCGGCAGCAGATTGACCAGCCTGCCGCCGCGCAGCGGCTCCATGATAATCACCGGAATCCCCTTCGCATGCGCGTAGCGCAGTCCCTCCACGCCCGCCTGCGAATGTTCGTCCATATAATTATACTGGATCTGGCAGAAATCCCAGTCATAGGCATCGATCAGCTGCATGAACATATCTGATCTGCCATGATAGGAAAATCCGATGTTGCGGATCTCTCCGGACGCCTTTTTCTCCCGGATCCAGTCCTCCATGCCGAGCTTTTTTAACTTTTCCCAGGTGGGAAGATCCGTCAGCATGTGCATCAGATAGTAATCAATGTAGTCTGTCTGCAGGCGGCGCAGCTCCTCCTCGAACATCTTCTGGGCACCCTCCACCGACTTGATCAGGTAGTGCGGCAGCTTGGTTGCCAGGTAGATGCGTTCCCTGCAATGATTGCGCGCGAGGATCTCCCCGACCGCCGCCTCATTTCCAGCATAGACATATGCGGTATCGAGATAGTTCACACCGGCATCTATCGCCGCCATGACCTCCTTTTCCGCCTTATCGATATCGGCATGCCCGCCCTCCTTGGTAAAACGCATACACCCGTAGCCGAGCACCGAAATCTCATTTCCGTTTTTATCCTTGCGATACTGCATGATCATCCGATCTCCTCCAACTGCTGCAGCCAGACAGCCGCACACGCGTCCGACGGCATCCGCAGATCCCCGCGCGGAGAGACCGCCACACTACCGACTTTCGGTCCGTCCGGCAGACAGGAACGCTTGAATTGCTGTGCAAAAAAGCGCCGGTAAAAAGTTTTCAGCCATTTTAAGATCGTCTCATCGTCGTAGACGCCGTCAAACGCCGCTTTGGCGAGACGGTACACCTTTTTCGGTGCAAATCCAAGACGCAGCATGTGGTACAGGTAAAAATCATGAAGCTCGTACGGTCCCACAAGATCTTCCGTCTTCTGCGAGATCTTTCCGTCCTCCGGCGGCAGAAGCTCCGGAGATACCGGCGTGTCCAGCACATCCGTCAATACCGCGCCAAGCTTCTCATCCCCGCAGGTATCCGCGTAGTAGCGCACCAGGTGGCGCACCAGCGTCTTCGGAACGGAGGCATTGACCGCATACATGGACATATGGTCGCCGTTATATGTCGCCCAGCCGAGTGCAAGCTCCGAGAGATCGCCGGTTCCGATGACCATGCCGCCCTCTTTGTTGGCAATGTCCATCAGAATCTGCGTCCGCTCTCTTGCCTGGCCGTTCTCATAGGTCACATCATGAACGGCCGGATCCTGCCCGATATCACGGAAATGCACATTCACCGCTTCCTTGATGTCGACTTCCGTAAAATCCGCTCCGAGGCACCGGATCAGGGACACCGCGTTGTCATAGGTCCGGTCCGTCGTCCCGAAGCCCGGCATCGTGACTGCCTTGATCCGGTCGTGCGGCATGCCGAGCAGATCGAACGCGCGCACGGTGACAAGCAGCGCCAGTGTGGAATCCAGACCGCCCGAAATGCCCACAACCGCCGTCTTACAGTGCGTATGTTCCAGACGCTTTTTTAATCCCGCCGCCTGAATGGCAAGGATCTCATCACAGCGTCTGATACGGTCGGCTTCATTTCCCGGCACAAACGGCATCGGGTCAATGAAGCGGGTCAGCGCCGTCTCCTCCGTCTCAAGCGAAAAACGAACCTCCACATAGCCGTCCTCCGCCATCTCAAACGTCGTCATCCGGCGGCGCTCCGCCTCGATCCTCTTCACATCGATCTCCGTGCAGATCACACCGCTTCCGAACCGCTCCGATTCCTTTAGAATATGACCGTTCTCGGCAATCACATTGTGTCCGGAGTAGACGACGTCCTGCGTGGACTCCCCGTCTCCCGCACTCGCATAGATATAGCCGCACAGAAGTCTCGCCGACTGTCCGTTTACCAGCTCCCGCCGGTAGATGTCCTTTCCGGTGGTCTCATCTGATGCGGACAGATTCACAAGCAGCGTCGCACCATTTCTGGCATGACGGATACTCGGCGGCTCCGGCGTCCACAAATCCTCGCAAAGCTCCGCGCCGATCTTTAATTCTGGCAGGGACGTACAGACAAATAAAAGCCGCGTGCCCATCGGCACACACTCTCCCTCGAAATCGACCTCGACCGGATCTGCCATTCCTCTGGCAAAATGTCTTGCCTCGTAAAATTCATTGTAGTTCGGAAGATAGGTTTTGGGCACAAACCCGAGCACTTCCCCGCGGCAGAGCACCGCTGCCACATTATAAAGTTTTCCGTTGTACGCAAGCGGTAGACCGACAAAAAGGATGGCGTCCACCTCTGCTGTCTCCTCCGCGATCGTTCCGAGCGCCCGCTTCGCCTGCTCTAAAAGATATTCCTGCAAAAACAGATCACTGCAGGTATATCCCGTGATGACAAGCTCCGGCAGCACGATCACCTTCGCGCCTGCCACCGCCGCTTCCCGGATTCCTTCCACGATCACGCCGGCGTTGTATTTTGTGTCCGCCACACGGATCTTCGGTGTGACGGCGGCAACTTTTACAAATCCATCTCTCATTTTCTCATTTCCTTTAACTCGTCGATGTCAAAATGGTACGCTTTGTTACAGAACTGGCATTTTACCTCAATCGACTCTCCGTCGCTTACGATGTCGTCCAGATCCTTTCTGCTCAGTGTCGCAATCGCACGGGAGACGCGCTCCTTGGAGCAGTCGCACTGGAATGCGGCATCCACCGTATCGTTGATCTCAAGCCCGAACTCGCCGAGAATCAGCTCCAAGATCTCCTCCGGTGTCTTCCCATCTTCCAGCATCTCCGTGACGGAGGCAATCTCCGTGATCTTCTTCTCGAGACGATCCACCACGTCGTCCGGTGTAAACGGCATCAGCTGGATGATAAATCCTCCCGCCTGTCTGACCGACCGGTCCGGATTCACGAGAACACCGAGTCCTACCGCGGACGGCACCTGCTCGGAGGTGGCAAAATAGTACGTCAGATCCTCCGCAATCTCACCGGTCTGCAGCGCGATCTGTCCCACGTACGGCTCCTTTAATCCCATGTCCTTGATGACGCTCATCACGCCAAGCCCCAGCGCACCGCCGACGTCCAGCTTTCCCTGTGCATTTAACGGCAGTTCCACATCCGGAACATTCGGGAATCCCTTGACATGTCCGTTTGCATCCGCGGTCACCGTAAAGCCCTTCGCCGGGCCGCCGCACTGGATCTGTATCGTCAGAAGATCCTTCTCCCCCTTCATCATCGTTCCCATCATCGCCGCACCGGAGAGAAGTCTGCCGAGCGCTGCCGTAATCACCGGGCTGGTGTCATGATCCACTCTCGCCTCCTCCACCAGATGGCGCGATGTGATCGCAAATGCGCGGATACTTCCCTCCGCTGCGGTAGCTCTTACAATATAATCTCTATCCTGACTCATTTTGTTCTCCTTTTCTATTGTTGCTGTATTTCAGATTTGCTACATCTTCTTTTCCTGCTCCGTTTTCATGCACGGTATCTTTTCTTTCTGCTCCGTTTTCATATACTGTATCTTTTTGTACTCAGTTCGGATTCGTTGTTCCTGCATCTTCTCAAAGCCTTCTACCTGCGTGGGCGCGCCACCACATAGATCCGCTCCGAATCCTCCTTGACCGGCTCCTTTGTGAACGCGTCGTAGGCTGCCAGCAATTCCATTCCCGCATCCGCAAGCAGTCTGTCAATCGTCTTTAAATCATAGGCCCGCTGATAATGCACTTCCTCAAACCGGCGGTAGGTTTCACCGTCCTCGCGGATATAAAGCGTCAGATCGTATTCGTTTACGGCACTCGCCTCATCGAAATAATTCTCCCAGATGAAGCTGCCCTCCTCACGGTTTTCCGCAATCGTCGTCTCTCCCAGAAGATCCCGGTACTTGTATACCGTATTCAGGTCAAAAATAAAGACGCCATCCTCCTCCAGATACTCGTGCACACGCGAAAACACCTCGCGCAGATCCGCTTCCTCCAAAATGTAATTCATGGAATCGCAGACCGACACCACCGCGCACACGCTTCCGTACAGTTCCAGTTCACGCATATCCTCGAGCAGATAGAGAATTCCCCCATTGGGCAGTTCGTCGAGCTCATCCGGTTCATCCGGCTCATCCGGCTCGTCCGGCTCATCCGATTCTTCCGGTTCATCCGGCTCGCCCAGTTCTGCATATTCTTCCGGCTCATCGGTTTCGTCAGCTTCGTCCCATGCTTCTGCCGCACTCCACGCATCCGCCTCATACTCTGCCTCGCGTGCGATCTCAAGCATCTCCTCGGAATTGTCCACGCCGATCATATCGTACCCTGCCGCCGCCAGCAGCCTGGTCATTTTTCCGGTGCCGCAACCCAGTTCCGCAACCGTTCCGCTGCAGATGCCGTATTCCCGGAGCAGCCCCGTAAGATAGGAACCCCATTCCTCATAGGGAACATTATCCATAAACAGATCATACACTCTCGCAAAGCTCTCGTATGCACCCATATCGTTCTCACTTTCTCTTCCGCCAGCATGCGGAACATTTCTATGTAATACTACCAAGTTTCCAATGTGAAATCAAGGTTTGCCGACAGATTCCCCCGCACAAATCTTCTTGATTATTTTTCCGGTAAACCGTATACTTATTCCATAAAATGCCGTTTTTTCCGATGTTTCTGGAAACACAGCAAAATACAGCAAAGGATCTTACACCTATGCCCGATCAGTTTGAACACTATATTACCAAAAATATAAAGTCATTCTACAAGCGCAGACTGCTGACACCGATCCTGTATCTGATTTTTCTTCTGGTACTGTGGTTCGTTCTCTCGCTGTCAGCGCCGCTTTTTCCGGACACGCTCGATGCCCCGGATACCCTCGAGAGCACCTACAGACGGCATGAAGAATACATATCCGCCACCTTATCCGATCTGAAGTTCACCGGTTATACTCAGTCCTTTCTGGGGCACATCAGCGGTTACTACTATTACACGATGCGGAATGACGAGTGCATCATCGTGCTGCTCTCCCCGAATACCAGTGAACAGGGACTTCCGGAGATTCCGCAGGTGTCCGTCCGTGCCAAGATTCTTCACGGTTCCGAGAATTTTGATGAGCTGTTAAATCATCTCGCTTCGGATCTGAACTGGACCGAAAACGGCATTCACAACAAAGTCTCCCAGTATGTACTGAGTGAGCCTGATTACAATCTGCTCGGAAACACGCTGCTCTACGTCGTATTTTTTGCGACCGGCGGCTATGCCCTGATCTGCATTGTATTTTTCATCCTCTATATCTGCTTTCCAATTCTCTCGCCCGCGTGCCAGGATCTCGCGCTGTTCGGCAATCCGAAAAAGCTTTTGGAGCAGGCAGAGGATGAACTTGCGACGCTGCCGCAGCTTGCAACGGAGGATATGTTTATCACAGAACATTTCTTCATCGAGACCTCGGTGTACGGCAATGCCATTGTACCGATCGATGAGATCATCTGGATCTACAAATACTCGACGCTCCACAAGTTTTTCTGGTACCACTTCAGCATCTCCTACACGCTGCATATCAGTGCGAACCGGCATCTCTACATCCAGTGCCCGAAGAACATCAAGTCGGACATCGACGGTATCATGGATTACCTCGCCGAGGCGAACCACAATATTTTAGTCGGATTCTCCGAAGCGAACCGTCTGAAGGTGCAGGAGATCCAGGGAACGCCGATGCATTTTGAAAAATTTATTGCCTTCCTGAAAAAACGCGTTTAAATGCCGCGCCAGCACAGAACGGATCTTTTGCAATCAGCTCTGAGTGTCCTTTGAGCGACAGGTAATAGTTGGAGAAGTACATCTTACAGATTTCAGATGGAAATGCATATGGAAGATTCTTTGTGAAAAAATGAGAGCATTTCTTCCTGACGGATATTTGCATCAGATTCCGTGTCTCTTCCACGTTTGGACAATCCAGCGGGGACATGTCCGACACACCGGAGACAATGGGCGGACTTTCT
>OMGH01000666.1_pt1 | contig 27245 bp, 26 predicted proteins | sample 1645841 | NCBI WGS metagenome assembly OMGH01 (sample SAMN00849584, study PRJEB25192) | human gut metagenome
TAGCGCGTGAAATCGCCCGGACGAGTTACCGTTTTTTTATAACTCGACCGGGAAAAGGCATAAATCAGCACAATAGGACAAAATCACCCAAACGATGATGTTGTACCGTTCTTTCTGTAAAAACGATACAATACTATTGAGGTGATGCTATAACCACCTGTCACCCCCCTGCCGCAAAGGCGCTGAAGGGCAAAAAGGTGAATACCATAGCCAGCGTCAAAAGGGCACTGACAAGGCGTGTTCGTTTTGAGAATCGTTGTTTCATGGGGTGCTCCTTTCTGTGGTAAAATTTTTTCAGGGCCCCATTCGGGAGAAGCGTCAGCTTCCCCCGAAAAAAATGGTCATTGCCCGGCAGGGGGCAGAATGGTCATTCTGCCGTCCACGGCGGCGTCCACCATCTCGTGCTCCCGGAAATACTCCATCAGGACATCCTGACAGGAGGTTGCCACGCTGCGGGGCTTCTGGAGCTTGCAGATGGTATCGTAGGAGATGTTGAAAAAGCTCTCGATGTTTTTGAAGTGGTAGTTCTGCAGCCCCACGGTGAACAAGGCATCGTCGCCGATCTCCTTGCCCACCTCCTTGCCGCAGTAGGTAAAGTAATCAAAGTCGCCCTTGGCGCGGTCGTAGCGCAGCCGCAGGGTGGAGGGCAGCTGGTAGAACTCGGTGTGGCCGGTGTAGGCTTCCTCCCGCAGCATGTAGTGGAGCATCTGGCGCAGCTGCCGGCCTGTCACCTTGAACATAAATACGCCGTCGTCGTAGGGGAAACCCTCGATGAGGTCGCCGTAGGTGACAATGGGGCCCAGCTTTTCGGCCCGGATGCTGCCGGAGCCGATGAGCATAATATCGATGCCAAGGCTGCGGGTGAAGATGTCCGCAAACAGGTTGCCCAGCTCGGTCTCCCGGGTGCGCTCCGGGTGGGTCAGCTCCCGGCGGAAGCGCGCCACGATGTGGCTGTACTTTTCGTCCACCTGACTGGTGAAACGGTGCAGCACCTGCTCCATGGCGGGGTTGCGGGGGCAGGTCTCGGCGGTGATGGGCACCGTGTGCCATGTGCAGGAATCGATGCAGTTGTTGTCCGTGTCCACAATGATGTCAAAGCGCCCGATCTGGTCGGTGCCGGTGCCCGCCTGCGCAATGACCACGCCGTTTTCCTCCACCGCGTGCTCTGGCAGGGTGTGGCTGTGCCCGCCGATGATCAGGTCCACCCCCCAGGCCGGGTCCAGCTGGCGGGCCAGGTGCTTGTCCTCCTCAAAGCCGATGTGGGTCAGCAGCACGGTAAAATCGATGTCGATGCTGTTGTGGGCGTTGCAGATCTTGCCCACCTCGGCGGCAGCGGCGGCGGTGTCCACAAAGGACCCCACCAGCGATTCGGACTTGGTCTGGTTGATGACGTCCTGGGTGATGATGCCGATGAACAGGATGTTCATCCCGTCCACCCGCAGGATCTTGTAGGGGGTAAACAGCCGGGTGGGGGTGTTTTTGATGTAGAGGTTGGCGTTGATGATGGGGAACCGGGCGCATTTTTCGATGAACAGCAGGTGTGCGATGCCGTAATCCACCTCGTGGTTGCCGATGGTGACGATGTCCGGGGCAAGGGCGTTCATGATCTCGATGGTGGAAAGCCCCTTGTATTCGGAATCAATGACCGAGCCCCGGAACATATCACCTGCAATGGCGTAGATGGTGTTGGGCTCCTCTGCCCTCACCTTTTCGATGTAGCCGGACAGCATGGAAACTCCGCCCACCAGTTTTTCGTCCACCTGCTCTGCCAGAAAGTCTCCGTGCAGATCATTGGAGTGGAGGATGGTGATCTTTTTGGTGTGTTTCATGGTGCATTCCTCCCGGTGTGGGTCGGCGGCGGTCAGCCCATGGCCTCCTGCCGCGCAAAGTAGACAGTACTGACAAGGCTCATGTAGCTCTCTTCGCCGTCCAGATAGAACTTCAGGGCAAGGGTGTCCTCGTCCTCCAGGGTGACGGCGTAGCGGGAGCCATCCTCCCCGGTAAAGGTAGCGTACCACTCCTGATTAGACTGGAAGGGTACCTCCGGGGTGCCCTCCTGATAGAACAGGTCGGCTTCTTCCACGTTCAGCTCCGGGTAGGGGGTGATGTAGCTGGCGGTGAAGGGCAGCTGGCTGCCCTCGGTCTCGGCGTCGGTGGGCAAAAAGCACATCCGGTCGGCGTCTGCGGGGTCAGTGTCAAAATAGCCCTCGTCGGTGTCGCGGCCGGTCTCCAGCCAGTTGCCCTCTAACGACCAGGGGCTGGTGTCTGTCTCCCAGTCGTCCCCTTCCGGGTAGATGGTAAAATCGCACACGCCCTCGGCTTCCACCACATGGCCGTTCTCGCCGGAAAGGAAGGGGCTGAATACCAGCTCTTCGCCGGTGCTGGGGTACAGCTCCACCTCGGTGTTGGGGACGATATCGCTGATGTTGCACAGCAGCAGGATGGGCTGACCGTCCTCACTGTAATAGAGCTGTTTGCCGCGCTGGAGCGGTTTTTCGGCATCGTCTGTCAGGCTCGTCTCGTAGACGAACAGGGTGGCCTGCGCCTCCTGCGGGAAGATGCAGTACAGGTCGCACCCGCCATCCGGTGCCACGACCCAGTGATCCTGCGGGATGTCGTAGACGAAGCCCCACAGCTGGCGCAGGTCGGTCTGGCTGTCCAGCACCTGCTGCACATCGGTGGTGATCTCGTAGGAGCCGCCCAGATACAGCACGCAGGCGCGGTATTTGTCCTCCCCTGCCAGAAGGCGCATGTAGGTCACGTCCTCCGGCTCGGTGTACTCCTGTTTGGCGGAGGACGATGCGATCATGTTGTCTCCGTCCAGCATTTTTTCGGGCTTGGAGCTGGACGCGCTGCTGCCTTTGCCGCAGCCCGCCAGACCGATAGTCAGCGCCAGCAGGGCTGCCAGAAGCTTCAGGTTTTTCATAAGTTCTCCTTTCTCATGCCCTGCCGGGGCGCACCTCAGGGGGCAGCGCCGGGCGTTGGGTGTTGGGAAAAATCGTCTACGCCCTCCACCGGCACAGGGCGGCCGGTCTCGGCGGAAAGCTGCGGGTTCCAGTCCAGCGGGCGTCCGGTGCTGCAATAGACCGTTACCATGGTGTCGGTGTCCTCCCTGCTGCCGTTGCACAGCAGCAGAATGGGCTGGCCATCCTGCTTGCAATAAAGCTCCCGGCCCGTCTGGTGCGGGTACTGGGGGTCCTGCTTTTCGTAGACAAAAAGCGTATCCTCCTTGCGCACGGCAAAGATGCAGTACAGCTCGCGCCCGCCGCCCGGCGCTGTGACCCAGCGGTCTACCGGGATGTCCGCAACAAACTGCCACGGCTGTTCCGGTAAGCTGTCCAGCACGGCGTGCACATCGGTGGTGCGCTCCGGAACGCTGCCCAGATAGAGCACCCCGGCAAGGTCTCCGTTTTCCCCGGCCAGCTGCCGCATTGCGGCAAGCTGCTCCGGCTCAGCGGAATCGGCACCGGAAGCCGCTGTGCTGCTGCCCTGCCCGGCGCTGCCGGGAGCGGGGCGGACGGGGTTGCCGTCCACCGCACCGCACCCTGCCAGACTGAAAGCCAGTGCAAGCAGTGCTGCAAAAGTTTTCATGGCTTTCATGTCAGCTCCTTTGTTTTATGCCCACGGGTCGGCCGATGTCGGGATGCGGATGCCGGTCATCAGGTACTGCTCCCACAAAAACCACTGCCCTGTGGATGGTTTGTTGCGCAGCTTTAGCGGGCGCGGGCTGTCAGCGCCGCTGCAAGCCACATATAAGGTCAGGTACCCGTCGACAAACTGCGTCCGGCTGTAAGTGTTTTCCGAAACGGTGACTCGGTACGGCTGCACAGGTGTGTAGTTGTTTTCCGGTGTGGAACCGACAAGGTAGGAACGCATCAGGTATTCCTTGCCGCGAAAACGGTCGCGGATAAACTGTTTGTCGATGCCGTTCAAGGGGCGCGGGCCGCGCAGGAAATCCAGCATTTTCTCGGTCTCGGCAGGGTTTTCCGGGTACAGCGCCAGCGCCGCCACTGTCAGAGCGGCCACTTCCTCCGGCACAGTCAGCGCAGCCTGGGGCATAGCCTTCAGCTCGTCCAAGGTCTTGGGAAGGCTGTTCAACGTGATTTCACTCATCTGGGTACCTCCTGTTCATCATGGTTTTCGGGCTATATATTTTTGCCTGTCACGCCTCGCGTGTCAGGCAAACGACTGCCTCCACATGAAACATAGGTGTAGCGTATGCTTGTCGGTGTTTTCCCAATTAGCAAGATTACTGCGGTAGCTGCTCACTGCACCGATAGCAGCTGTAATTGTTGCACGGCGCAAGTACGAAGGATACTTATGGAACATTTTATCGAATTCCTGATATTTGGCTTCACGGTTTTTATTGCCATGAACCAGCTTTTCGATATAGCGCTGCTGTTCCAAGGCTCCGGTAGTTATGCTTTTTACGGCATCCCAGTTCTCGCTGACAACACCAATCAGGTAGGAGAGCGCTTCCTGATATATACGAACCGTATCGATAAGGTTGACACTGCAGTTGACGATTCTGACTTGATAGCTGGATGTAATATTCAAAGCACTCACCTCCTTTACAATAGCGTTGCTTTATAGTATGATTATACCACAAAAATATTTAGTTGTAAAGGATATACTATGTGCAAAAATAACCTATATAGGACAAATAGACACTCCTGTTACCTACTAGAATACCATTTAGTTGTAGTAACAAAATATCGTCATCCTGTGCTTAAAGGTGCGATAAAAGTCTACCTGCTTGACCAAACAAAAACAATCTTTGATTCATGGCATTGCACTATTAAAGCTGTCAATACCGACTTGGACCATATCCACATTTTGTTTGAGGCCCCACCACAAGTACAACTATCCAAATTGGCTAACAATTATAAAACTGTTACTTCTCGACTTATTCGTAAAAACTTTAGTGAGCAACTCAAACAGTATTATTGGAAGCCATATTTTTGGAGCGATAGTTACTTTGTGTGTAGCGTTTCGGACAGAACAGAATCGGCTGTAAAATCCTATATTGACTCCCAGTAAGCGAGCTAACCCCGCCTAAACTTTGAAGCTATAGACGGGGTGTGCACTCTTCATTTGTCATCAAGGAAACGGAAGCCTACAACTTTGACGCGGACTGGACAGCCATAAACTTGATTATGCGCCCGCCCTATAATGTTGGGAAAGAGCAATTCAACTACTCGCTCGCCGCATCCCTCTGGCTATTGGATGGAATCCGAGCCAACCATAAGATGGACGAGGCTCTGAAAATTCTGCCTCGTGAGAGGGAAAAGCTCGATTCGGTAAAAATTCCGCAGTGCATATCTTCGATAAGAGTAATCTGTCTTTCGGCATGCGCGTGGCAAACACGAAGCTGATTGTCGAGTTGTTTTTTTTGTGCAGTTCTTCGAAAGGACCATCTGCTGATAGTCGTAGGCAGGGGAAAGGTCCGGCTGGAACATGACATAGTTGAGCAGCTTCTGGCAGGATGCGAACAGAACATTGACCTCCGCACACCGGGAATTATGCTCGGCCTTTAACCGTGTGCTCCACCGGTTTTTTCGGATGAGTTCCTTGCACTGCTTTAGAGCAGATAGACTGTATGTGGCTTTTTCTATGGGTGAACCTCTTTGAGAAAGGCCTTGATTTGTGCGAAAACAGGTTGAATTGCAGCGGTGATGCGTCAACCGCTTGCTTTGGGCTACATTCCCGCAAAAATGTCATTGCCATCAAGATAGGTATAAGGCTTTTCCTGCTCCACAAAGCCATTGATGGCGATGAATCCGAGCTGCTTAACGGCCAGTTCCTTGATGTTCGCCACCTGCTGAGCCTCACGGTGAATTTCATCGAGGGTCATAGGTTGGGCATAATACTTTGCCTCATAAATTGCATAGCCGTCTGCCAGCTCCAGAGCAACATCGAACTCACCGTTCTTGCGGTGGACGGGGTCGTCATAGTAATAGCTGCCGATGTTGCGAACACCCTTCAGTTTCCCAGAACGAACCTGTAAACTGAAATAGTCACGGCAAATGCCCTCAAATCGGCGAGAGATGAAGTCTGTCAGAGTAGGGGCTACATACTCATCATAGAAAGCCTCTGCGCCTAGCACTTGCAATGCGCTGGCGTTTTTATAGATAAAGGTAAAGTAGAACCGTAACAAGTTGTCGTTGATTTCAAAGGTAGATTTCTTGCTGTCGTTGAGCTTGTTGATGGGGTAATTGCGGGAGATGATTTCGAGGTCACGCAGAGGTTTCATCTGTTTTGCAAGATTGCCGGTCTTCTTCACATCCAGCTTGTCTTCAATTTCAGAATAGCGCTTCTTGCCGTTACCAATGACTGCAAAGATACGCTCTGCGTTGATTTTGACGGAATAGTCCGACAACAGCAACTGACTGGCATACAGGTACACCGCACTCACAGGATTTAGAATTGTACTGACGATGTTTTCTCGCAGCGTGGCAGTAGGACGCAACGCCTGATTCACAAAAGGAGAACCGCCGAATACAGCATAGTGCGCCACCTTGTCGTAGGGAGTTTTGTCAGGATAGAACTTGGCGGTATCCAGATAGTTCAATTCGTTGAGTTTGATAGTGACAGCAAAGCGTCCATACAGAGCATTTTTCTCCTGCAAGAGGTCCTTCATCATTCCGATGTGAGAGCCGGAGAGGATAAGCGCAATGTTTCCAAGCCGGTTATCAATGATGCTCTGAAAAACGGAATCAACTGTTGTGGGCTCATTCATCACCTTCAGATAGGGGTATTCGTCAATGACGACAACCATTTTCTGAGGCAGCGTGTTAAGATAGGTAAAAACATCTTGTAGTGTACTGAAGCTCAGAGCTACTGGCAATATCTTGGCTCGAACCAGCTCATCAACGAGGCTATCAATATTTTCTTGTACTGTGCCTTTCAAACACTCGAAATAAACGGTCTGATAAGGGCAGTTATCAAGGGCTTTCTGAATGAGCGTGGTCTTTCCAACTCGCCGCTTGCCGTAGACCATCACAGCTTTGCCGATGTAGTCTTGCTGCAAGAGCACCAGTTCTTTCTCACGGCCTATAAACATATTGCGCCTCCAATAATACTGAATACATTTTCACTGAAATAACTTTCAGCATTATTTTACCACGAGACCGAACAAAAAGCAAGCAAAAAAGAGGACCACCGCGCCGCAAGCGATGGCCCTCTTTTTTATTGGCAGCATAAGTTTCGTGAAAAGCTCACCAGACACCTCAATAGGAGGATTCGGTGGAAGCGGAGCCGGTCGAAAAGATTCATAAGCCATTTCGCCTGACAGATTACTCACGAGTGTACCAGCTCGGTTTGTCATGATTGTTTCCTTTCCTCCGAAAAACGGAAATTGAAATTTCTGAGGCTATTTTAGCATAGAAATTTCAGAAAATCAGCTTATCATGAAAATACGAAGCGAAAGAAATTTCAGAAAAACGACTTTTTGTGAAATTGCTCAAGCAAAATCACCATAGAAATTTCAAGTTAAGAATTTTATAGTTTAATTTTGCCCTACTTATGTCAAAGAAAGTAGGGCTTTTCTTATGCCCAAAAGGAGGTGGTTACGCAAATGGCATCCAGAATGCGACTCTTGCCAAGATCGATGAAGCTGGAGAAAAGCTCCAGAACATCGGATCTTCTGTGGAGAATGTCGGCAAGAAGTTCCTGCCGGTGACTGCCGCTGCTTCTTCCAATGCGAACACCAATGTCTCCATGATGGGCGAGACGTTCAAGTACTGTGCGCCTATCGCCGGTGCGCTGGGGTTCTCGGCAGAGGATCCGTAAGATCGTATCTGCCGTGCAGCAGTTCGTGGATAAACTGAACAGCATGGATTGAATTTCAAAAAGGCGAAGTTGCCCATGATATTACATTGGTGAGTGTGATATAATATGGTCAACTGAGAAAAACTACGATAACTAAAGGCTTTTTTTACGGCTTAAGTTGTTCTTTAAAAGTTTTATTTGTTGAAAAACTGCAAGAAGGCCGTGTGACAATTGAAGAAGCAGCGGAAGATGCTGGAATGACAGTAGAGGAATTCAAGAAAGTGATGGAAAACACCTCTCTGCAGGCGGTCTAAGAAAAAACATATAGAGTAAACTGTTAAGCCCTACAAGGCTCAGATCGGTTCGATACCGACTGAAAGCCTTGTAGGGCTTATTTTTTGCTTTTTTTCAAATTTATTTGTGAAAAATGTTGTCCAAGACTTGACATCGGCCGGCGGCTACTGTCTGCCCAAGGATACCAAGCAGCTGCTGGCTAACTATGCAGATGTGCCGAAGAATCTGATCGAAGCTATTGTCGAGAGCAATAGAACTCGTAAAGAATTCATTGCTGATCGTGTGCTTGAAATTGCTGGCGCTTACGAAGCAAATGATAGCTGGGATGAGAGCAAAGAAAAAGATGTTGTGGTTGGCGTTTATCGCTTGACGATGAAGAGTAACAGCGATAACTTCCGTCAGAGTTCTATTCAGGGTGTTATGAAGCGCATTAAGGCAAAGGGTGCAACAGTTATCATCTATGAGCCAACGCTAAAAAATTGGGACACGTTTTTTGGTAGCCGTGTTGTTAACGACTTGGAAGAGTTTAAGAAACAGAGCCAGGCAATCATTGCAAACCGTTATGACAAGTGTTTGGACGATGTGAAGGATGGAGCCACAAATTTTGAAGATGGAAGACGGTCTGACAATGAAATATACCGTTACCCATAGCCGGAGACGATTGTTTTCATTGTCTAAGAAAGAGCACAATACTTCCGGGGAAGGGGAGAGATAATCGTTCAAAACTCGAACATTCCGGTCTCTTTTTGTAATAAAGGTCTTTTCAACATCCGCGATATACGCCGAATACCGACTTTTACGATGTCTTTCTTCCGCCAATGTACGACGCTTTTGATAGCTTCTTAGCAGAGAAGGCCACAAGAGAGAACCTAATAGCATCCCGCCTGCCATCGTTCCGCTTGCAATGAGAGAGGACAGCTCGCCGCCGCTAATGGCATTTGTTATTGACACACCAATACTTGCCAGCATCACCAATGACATGGTCAGGCTCGGACCGAGAGTAAGAATCACAGGTGTTTCATCCGCTGAAAATGGACTTGGCGGAGCATCGACCTCAATCTCGCCGCTATCCAGTGACTTGAGAATACGAGGCGTGTTGACAAAATACTGTTTGCTTTTATCATCGGCAATCGGCATTTTTGCGTCAAAGAACGGCATTACTGATAAGGAACTCTCGGTCTTTAAGTCTCGTACAGCAATAAAACCGCCCATGTAGATAATGGACAAACCCATAACGAATATCTCATCAAAAGGCTTCAGCTGCTGCGAATGAGTGAGCTGCCCATTTACATAGACGCCAACGCTCCGCTTCAAATCTTCAATAAAAGCAGTCCCATTGCTGTCAATGTGTATCACGGCATGCTTTTCTCTTGAAATAAAATCTGTAAAGTCATAGGAAATGTCGTTGATGGGAGTTCGACCAATAAAAATATTGGTATCTTTTGACACTTGATATTTCTTATAACCCGCCTGAATTTCGAAAGTTGCAATGAGGAGGGCTTTTACAGCTTTTCTTTTATCCTTATGAGTGAAAGAAAAGTAATCTCCACTATGTATGACACAACTGCTGCACGGCTGCCCATTTAGGGTGATGTCGTAATCGCCGCATAAATTTGCTTTGATGGTGTAGATAACAGAACCACGTTTCTCTTCCTGAGAAAAAGGAATTATAAAGTCCGAAGGAAGCCCTAATGTTTCATTGAATAATGCTTGATGCTTGTTTTTTAGAACATCACTCAACAGCTGGGAGAATGCCCTGTTATCAACGAAGAATGTCACTAAGAAATCAGACATCGATTTGCTCTTCTGACGGCTTAAACTAGAAAATCAGTTTGCTCATATTAGAGCGTTTTAGCTCAAAAGAGGAATGAACATAGCGATTGAGAGTGATATTCACACTTGCGTGTCCGAGTATTTCACTCAAGCTCTTAATCTCAAAGCCGACTTTAACACAGCGAGTGGCAAATGTATGCCGAAGCGCATGAAAGTTTGCATCGGAGATGCCGCTCTGCTTTACATACAGCTTGAAATGATTCTGCATCGTGCGAGGCTCAATGTATCGACCGGTTCCAGTCAGAATGTAAGAATCCGGGAACGAAACAAATTTCCACGCTATCTCCATAATAGACGAAGTTAAAGGAATTTCACGTATCGAGGATTTACTCTTTGGTTCGCTTATTACAATTTTGGTTTTAGAAGTAGCATGACTGTCAGTGTTTTGTATGCGCTGTATCGTTTTCCGCACTTTGAGAGTTGCTCGTGCAAAATCGATATCTTTCCATTGCAATGCACAAAGCTCACCGATACGGATACCGGTATACAAAGCCAGAAACACACCGAATTTGAATGAATCCATATCCTCCATAAGAATACCAATCAAAGATTCTCGCTCTAATGGTGTTAGGACACGCATTTCCTTATCTTTTCGCTTTACGCTGAGCCTGGATAGGTTGCAGATAACGGGAAAGCCTTTATATTGTGCATACCCTATTGTGCTTTTTACGATTGCTAACAGATCAATGACAGTTTTAGGAGCTAATCCGCCGGTTCTGTCCAGCTGCCCTTCGACGAGCTGGTTCTCAATGAAGTCCTCTATGATTTCCGTGGAGAGCATCGATAGTTTGTAGTCCCCTAATTGCGGCTTGATATGAGAATTTATCAGGTGAGCATATCGGGCATATGTAGATTCTTTAATGCTGGTTTTTGTTGAATGCAGCCACAAAGCAAGAACCTCACCATATGTTATCTGCTTTTTCTCTGCTGGAACATGCTGTTTTTGCCTGCCACGCTCAATAGCCAACTTCTGTTTAACTTCGGTATAAGTTTTCCCGTAAATGTAAACATATTTGGCCTTATGGTTTTCATCATAGCAGCCAATATACCGACCTTCCCATCGGCCGTCTTTTCTTTTGTAAATGTTCTCACCTTTTCTTGGCATAAATGCGCTCTCCTTCCATATTCGCGGTGTTGACGGAAATCCTGACGGAGAATACTGTCAGAAAAGCTGAAACGAGACGACTTTATATATGGGAAAGTTGCTACTTTTTATCGAAATGTTTTGTATAATTCGACTTTTTCTCCAAATATATTGACAGTTCCGGCAACATCGTGTACAATTATAAACAAATTAAATAGTAAAGTAATGCTCTTCAAGTTATATACTTTACGAAAGTGAAACGTATTTGCAAGAGCCGAGCCTGAATATCTAATAAAATTAAAAACGAAAATTTAAGATAACAATAAATTAAGGAGGCCACAGACTGTGGCCTCCTTTTGCTTTGCAAAATATATGGTATAATACAACAAAAAAAGTATTGCGGAGGAGTTCGCATGGGAAGATACATCACACACGAGGGCTTGCCTTTTTACGGCACTCTCGAAAAAATCAGAATCAGGTCCTGCCGAGCAACGGACCCATCTTTGCCGGGATTCAATGAGGAGCAGCTCTTGGAAATCACGCGCGATGGAGAGGTAAAGCTTACGCAAAAGGCACCATCGGGAACAGAAAAAAACAAAATCCATATTTCACAAGCCGATGCCGATTCTGTCTTTGCTGCATTCTCTGAGACATTCGCAAGCTATCGAAAAGAACGCATTCCTTCAATCAGCGGTCATTGGCGAGTCCGACTTCTAACGGATGACAATGAAGTATACTTCTACCATGGTGCAAACGGACAGGACTACCGCTACCATGACGAGTCTCTCACGGATATTCTTCGGCAAAGAACCGGAATGCCAGGGCTATTCGGTCTCAGTGTTAAGACAGAAACAAAGAGCAAGGTAAAATCTATCGAAATCAGTCTGGAACAAACTGCAACAAATGAGGTAAAAGACAAATATGCCAGCGAGTATGGCATTTGTATACATGATACAAACGAATGGCTGCTTATCAGTTCAGAAGGTACGCTGACCTATAATCGCCGTATCGCAAATATAGGACGCATTTCACTGCAATACGAGCTCAAAGATAAGGTGACCGAATTCCTCAAACTGTATGAGGGCCGAAATGTGTTTTCTCGCCCGAAAGGGCACTCACCAGATACTGTACAGGATGAGATTCGAAAGACCTACAAGATGGTCGTAACTCGTGATGATGGAGATACTTCCGTTCTGGAAGGCTCATTCGACAAAAACGGTCTGCCCGGTGATTGGGCGGACTTTGTTGGCAGGCTAACAGACTTCTTCCAGGACCAGAACCTCGGGATACTTTTCGATTCTCGTTCGTACAACAAGGTGCTGAGAAAGAACGATGAAGTGGCTTTTTGCGGTGTCGATATTGATGGCATGGTTAGAACACGCTATTACCGCTGTGGGGATGAAATCTGTGAGGGCGATACGGTCGTTGTCCCAACGCCGATGAAACACACAATGGCCATTGGACGGGTTGTCGAGGTTCGGCACTATCCTAAAGACCAGGTTCCAAAAGATATGGCCCGAACACAAGAGATTCTTGGACTTACCAAAACAGCAGAATAGGGAAAAGAAAAAAGAGAAGCTTGCAACAGCTCCTCTTTTTGTATTGCACTTATTTACCTAAAACCTCTCCAAGAGAGAACACTGCATTGCGAACACATTCAGGGCAGGGACACAGGACTTTGCCGGTCCCAATCCCTTTCAAGTCTTTGCATATAGTTGCACCGCATCTGTTTTCGAAGCTCTGCACGAGTTCCTTAGAAATGCGGGGCGTGCCTTTGCCGTCGGTGAGAATGCCTGCCACCATGACAGCACCAATCAGGGCCCCGCAAGTGCTTTCCATGCAGCCCATCCCAACAGCGTATCCTGCCGTTAGTTTCATTAGGGTATCTTCGCCAATTGGCAGCTTGTCTTGAAACACCTTCACCACCGCCTGAGTGCAATTATACTTTCCGGTTGCTTTCAATTCGTAAGCGGCTGATGCTCTTTCTTCAATGCTACTGCTCATTTTTCATGCTCCTTTTTCTTTCCAGTATACCACAAGAGGGCAAGTGGTGAGAATAAGCACTTGCGCAAAGTCAACCCTTTCGCCAGTTGTAGTGTATTTGATTGGACTTCCAAATTCTATTTTACACGCACATATTGCAACTTACGGTTGTATTTGCTATACTAATAACAACCCATAACAACCAACATAGAGCAAATAACAACTAATAGGTGTTATAGCGAACAAGGGAAGCTAATCATGGCGAGCGAAAGAGTGATACTTCACTGTGATATGAATTGCTTTTATGCAAGCTGCGAGATGGCCTACAATCCAAAGCTGCAAGACAAGCCGATTGCCGTGTGTGGTGACCCGGAGCGGCGTAATGGCATTGTGTTGACTGCCTCGTATCCGGCCAAACGGATGGGCGTGAAAACTGGGATGCCCTTGTGGGAAGCTCAGCAGCACTGCCGCGACATAATCTTCGTTCATGCGAACTATGAGCTCTACACCAGGTTCAGTGAATACATCAGAGAAATCTTCCTGCGCTTCACGGACCAGGTCGAACCGTTTGGCTTGGATGAAGCGTGGCTTGATTGTACCGCAAGCCAGTCTCTTTTTGGAACAGGGGAAGAGATAGCAAAGCAAATCTCAGATACCGTGAAGGATGAACTCGGCATCACCTGTTCGGTCGGAGTCAGTTGGAATAAAGTCTTTGCGAAATTGGGGTCCGACTATAAAAAGCCGGATGCCATCACCGTCATATCAAAGTCTAACTGGAAAGATATCGTGTTCCCGCTGCCTGCCACGGACCTTTTGTATGTCGGGTCCAGAACGGGGAAAAAGCTGGCAAACTACTGTGTCCATACAATCGGCGACTTGGCGACTGCCAATCCAAACTTTCTGAAAGAGAAGCTTGGAAAAATTGGCCCCATGCTATGGGGATTTGCCAATGGCCTTGATACGGGAGCAGTAGCGAAATACGAGGGCAGAGAAGCCCAAGCGCCCATCAAGAGCATCGGCAACAGCTGGACAACGCCAAGAGACTTGCTTACGAATGGCAGACATGTTGGTTTCCCTGAAAGCTGCACATCCCCGTATTCGTATCATTGAGGTTTTGCCTTTTGAGGGATACCGTTCCAAATGGAGCTTAGAACAGCAACGGCACGCAGAGAAGATTGACAAACAGGTAGATAAGGTGGTCTACATAACAAAAGAGCCCAGCAGAGGAGTATATCTTCAAAGAAACCGGCATTTATAGCAATTTTCAAAAATAAGGCGAATAGCCGCAGGAATGGAACCAGCCTGAGCAGTCAGAAGGCGAAACTGTCTGAAAAGCACATTGTATCGCATTTGGAAGAGCATCCAGCGTCCTCGCCTTGAATTTACGAAGGAAAGCCTTCACCTTCGACCAGAGCTTTTCAATAGGATTCAGATCAGGACTATATGGTGGAAGATAAATGTATCGAACACCGGTTATCCATTATGAGAACAGAATTTCCGTTCAGATGAGGCAGCAAATCAGTTTCCAGATACCGCTTAAACCTCTCCACAGTCGTTCCGCCTGAAAAAGTCGTATAGCGTAGTGTCCCATCCAACTGAATCGATGACAGAATGGTCGTGTTCTTGGGCTTGGAAAGTGGTGCGGAATCAACAGCTCTGCTTCCTCCAAGCGAATAGGCATACCGCCTTGTCATATCCGTATTGCATCCGCTTTCATCCAGAAACACAAGGTCACTTGCCTTGAATCCAGATATAAGGCCGTTCCAGTCTTTTCTCTTCTGCGCCACATCGGGGACGCTCCTGTTCACTGGCATGAAGAGACTTTTTCTTCCAAGCTTCTATTCCCTAGGCCGAACGTATTAGTTACGCAGTGCTTTTTCGCGCACTTCCGGTGTAACTGCTTTCAGAAGATTATAGAGGTCAATAATATCGGTGATTGCCTGCCGGTCCTGCACCGTCCATGTGTAATCAAACTTGCTATAATCCGTTCCCTCGAAACGCATGATAACGGTATCGGCACTCAAAAGGTTTCGCAACCATTCGACTTCACTGTCTTCCATTTCAAAGGTGGCCCATGCAAACCATTTACCAAGCTCTTTGTCGTATCCATAACCGGAGTTATCATAATCGCAAATGTAAGTGTACTTATAATCTCCACCGCGCAGAATGATGTCATCGATATCCAGCTCGGAAGAGCCCATGTAAGTAAAATCTTCCCAGAAAACAATAGTGTTCCCCTTGTCCCAGATATAAAGGTTGGGGCCAATGCCACACGTCTTGCGCTTATCGATGCTGTCATCATGCGGGGTTGTAATCGCCCAGCAGTCTTCTACTGCATCGTAGTTGACATTGCACTTTGCAAGTGCATCCTGAATACCAAGAATCTGCTGTGCTTCTGCCAGCACACCAAAATTGGTGACAGCAGCTTTTCCTGCATCATCCAACTGGTTATAGGCATCCAAAGCGGCCACGATTGCCGCGCGTCTGCTGCGCGTGACAGTACCGATCTGGCTGATCAGCGCTTCTACCTGCTCCGGGGTCACAGCACTATTCTGCTGCGCGAGCACCGCAAAGGGAACGTCCCCGGCGGGGCTGGCGGCCAGCGCAGGCAATGCAGTACCTGCCATCAGAGCGGCCACAAGGCTGCCTGCCACAATAACTTTGCATTTTTCTGTAATTTTCATTCGAAATTCCTCTTTCCTCTGGATTTCAGCTTGTAGCTGCTGTAACATAAAATTATAGATACAACAAAGGTGTCAATGCGCGGGCACCGGGTGCAAAATAAGTATACCATAAACTTCGACAAAAAGATACAGGAAGCGATGCGGAGAGCCGGACTTGTCGAACGAAGTGAGACTGAGAGGGCAACCTCCATAAGTACGACTTATGACGAAAATATGAATAAAAACTCGAAAAAGCCCTACCGTTCCCGGTTCCGGTCTGCTATAATTTTCTATGCTTGTTACAAAAACCTGAAGTGAAGTAAAGGAGCCAGGAATATGATAAAAAGCGCTGAACTGGAAAATTCGGCATATGAGTTTGAGGCGAAAATGCCGCTGCGCCACGCTGTCCCGCTGGGATTGCAGCACGTGTTCGCCATGTTCGTGGGCAACCTCACCCCGCTGCTCATCATCACCAGCGCCTGCGGCCTCGCGGGCGGTGAGTTCGCAGACCTGCAGGTGAGCCTGCTGCAGAACGCCATGTTCGTGGCGGGCATCGTCACGCTGGTGCAGCTGTACGGCCTCGGCCCTGTGGGCGGCAAAGTGCCGATCATCATGGGTACCAGCTCGGGCTTCCTGGGCGTGTTCAACAGCGTGGCTGCCACCATGGGCGGCGACGTCACGGCCTACGGCGCCATGATGGGCGCATCCATTCTGGGCGGCCTGTTCGATGACTTATGCCGGCAGCGCGCTGGGCGTAACTTTAGCCCAGGACTGGCTGACTCTGATCTTCTTTTCGGAGCTGATGGCGGCTACTTCGCTGTTTCTTATCTGGTGTAAAAAAACTCCTGCTTCGCGGCAGGCTGGTTATCGGTATTTATTAGTGCATATGTTCGGCGGCAATCTGCTGCTGGCCGGTATTTTCTTAAAGGTCAGCGCCGGAGATTATTTAGTTATGCCGCTGGCACAGGGACCATGGGATACTGCCTTTTGGCTGATCTGTCTCGGCATTTCCATCAATGCGGCCGTAGTGCCGCTGCACGCCTGGCTGGTTGACGCTTACCCCGAAGGTACGGTCACCGGCAGCGTTTTTCTGAGTTCGTTCACTACTAAAGTCGCTGTTTATTGTCTGATCCGCATTTTTGCAGGCACTGACTTCCTGATCTGGTTCGGTGTGCTGATGGCTTTATACGGAGCCTGCTATGCGATCATGGAAAATGATATGCGGCGTCTGCTTTCTTACCACATCGTCAGCCAGGTCGGCTTTATGGTCGCCGGCGTAGGATTGGGAACGGCTATGGCGCTGAACGGCGCAACAGCGCATGCTTTCAGCCATATCCTTTATAAGTCACTGCTCTTTATGTGTGCCGGCGCGATCATTTATGCGACTGGTATCCGCAAAATCAACCAGCTGGGCGGTCTTGCTAAAAAGATGCCGTTTACGTTCTGGTGCTTTGTGATCGCTGCCCTTTCGATTTCCGGTGTGCCGCTGTTCAACGGCTTCATCAGTAAATCCATCACGATCAGCGCCGCCGCTGCTGCCCATTACGGTTCTGTTGAGCTGCTGCTGCAGCTGGCTGGTGTCGGTACGTTTTTATCCATCGCCCTCAAGATGATCTACTTCATCTTCCTGGCGCCTGACAACGGCGTGGTCATCAAACGTGAAGTTCCGAAGAATATGTATGTAGCCATGGGTATCGGCGCGACTCTGTGCGTGTTATACGGCGTTTATCCCGAGCTTTTGTACAGGTATCTGCCATTTACGATGGAACCATACCACCCCTTTACGGTCGACCATATTACTCAGTCTATAGAAATGCTGGGAATGGCGATGCTGCCGTTTATGATGTATCTGCCAAAAATGGCGCCGCATACAGCTTTATCACTGGATACGGACTGGTTTTACCGGAAGCCTTTTGCGGGCATCGTGACCGGCCTGTCTTATCTGTGCTGTGCAGTAAGCCGGGCGCTTGGCAATACCTGGGAGGTATTATATGAAAAATCCATGGAGCTGAGTCATAACCCAATGGAATTTTTGGATGCCAAGCCTTTGCGCAACAGTCCCAAATATAATCCGGAAAATTACCGTACTTCGATCGCCGATCCGATCATGATAACATTAACAATATTATTCTGTTCTCTGTGTTATTTTATGGCGATCATTTAATAAAAAATAACGAACCGTACCAGTATTTAAAGCCGGTACGGTTTTTTATTGACTAAATCCCGCCGCTGGCGTACAATGAAATCTATTGATATTTAAAGGAGTGCAGTTTATGCAGCTTTCATTTCGCCTGGGCGTGATATTCATTCTGCTGGCAGCAGCAGCCTGGGGACTGGGCGGCGTTGCTGGCCAGTTTTTATTTCAATTTTATGATGTAGGCGCTCCCTGGCTTATCGCGGTAAGACAGATCATTGCCGGCGTGGTCTTTTTAGGCTATCTGCTGTGTCGCGGCGAGAATATCTGGGCAGTGCTGCAGGATAAAGAAGATCGTAAAGATCTGCTGGCATTTTCTTTTCTGGGATTGTTAGGGGCACAGTTTGGTTTTTATTACACGATCTCACTGTGCAATGCGGCTACTGCTACAGTGCTGCAATATACGGCGCCGATCTTTGTCATGCTGTGGATGTCCTGGAAAAACCGCTGCCTGCCGGAAGGGCGTGAGTTCGTCGGTATTTTTTTTGCTCTGGCCGGAGTTTTTCTGATCGCTACTCACGGCAGCCTGGATTCGGTGGTATTGTCGCCGGCGGCGCTGACCATTGGGATAATTTCTGCTATTTCCCTGGCGTTTTATACAGTTATGCCGTTTCGGCTGCTGCAAAAATATTCGACGACTTTGATCATCGGCTGGGGACAATTTTTATCAGGCGGATTTCTCTGTATCTTCATCAATCCTTTTGAGCCCAGCGGCCATTGGGATGGTGCGGCAGTCGCTGCTATGGTCTATCTGATCCTGGGGGCTACGGTACTGAGCTATAGTGTTTTTTTAGTGGGATTAAAAGTAGTAGGCGCTACTAAAGCCAGTCTTATTTCCTGTGCCGAACCTTTAGCTTCGATCATTGCCGTAGTGCTGTGGCTGAAAACGCCTCTGACGCTGGAGGATCTGGTCGGGATGACCTGCATTATTTTAACTGTGGTTTTATTGTCACTGCCTAAAAAATAAATTAAAAAAATACATGGACGGAGCTTTCCGTCCTTTTTTATTTGTCATAGTCTATGGTACAATAGAGTTAACAAAAATAAAGGAGTTGATTGTATGAGCATAAGTCATTATTCCTATAAATATGGTCATGGCAGTAAAGAGTTTTCTCTGGAGTCCGACCGTGTTATCAAAGAGGTCACAGTGGCCAAAATGCCATTGCTGGAGGATGTCAAAGCGGCGATTTTAGATGCCGTCTATCATCCTATCGGCAGTGCGCCAATCAACGAACTGGTCAAACCGGGACAGAAGATTGCCTTTATCTGCAATGATCCGACACGTGTGGCCAACAGTTTTGTCTTTATGCCCATTCTGGTCAACGAAATGAATAAGCTGGGTATCAAGGACGAGAATATGCATATCGTTTTTGCCTTAGGCACGCATCGTAATATGACTCATGAAGAAATGGTCGAAGCCGTCGGTGCAGAGGTGGCAGGGCGTTTAAAAATGTATAACAGTGATGCCAAGGTCAGTGAGGATTTTGAGTATTTCGGTGATACCTCCCGCGGTACGCCGGTCTGGCTCAATAAGCATATCTGTCATGTAGATCACGTTATTATGACTGGAACGATCGTACATCATTATTTCAGTGGTTACGGCGGCGGACGGAAAGCCATTCTGCCGGGTGTTGCAGCTATGGAAACCGTACGTGTCAACCACAGCTTTATGCTGGATCCTAATGCAGGTCTGGGTAAAACTGTCGGCAATCCTGTTTATGAAGACCAAATGGAAGGTGTGGCCATGTTTGCCAAAAACCATTCCGTATTTCTTTTTAATGCGATCCTGAATGCTCAGCATGAATTTTTAAAGATTTTTGCCGGTGATTATGTAAAAGCACATCAGGAAGCCTGCAAATTCGTAGATCAGGTCTACGGTGTCGAGATCCCGCAGGCGGCAGATCTGGTTATCGCCAGCTGCGGCGGTTATCCCAAGGATATCAATGTATATCAGCTGCAGAAAACAATGGATAATGCCTGGTGTGCTGTGCGCGAAGGCGGGGTAGTGATCATTATCGGCGAATGTGAAGAAGGCAGCGGTTCGAAGGTGCTGGAAGAAACCTGCAAACGTTTGGGAACGGCAGACGCTATCAAAGCCGACTTGGAAAAACATTTTGAGATCGGTGCCAATAAAGCTTTCGCGGTAACACGTCTTACCAAAAAAGCAAAGTTTATTTTAGTTTCGTCACTGGACAAAGAGCTGGCGCATGATATGCTGTTCGAAGCAGTGCCTACCGTGGAAGAAGCTCTGGCTGAAGCCGAAAAAGTAATTGGCAATGACTATAATATTATTCTGATGCCTGAAGGCAGCTTAACGGTACCACTTCTTCCAGCTTAAAGACAATAGTTTAAATATCAATTTAATTTGTATTTTTATAACTTATGCCTATATTTAAAAACGATTACAAATATTTTTATGCAAGAAAGTGTTGCTTTAGCCTGAGGTTTAAGTTATAATAAATTCTGCGAATGTATTCTTAGATATTAAAAAAACTATTGCCTGCTGTATCTGCAATTTCGTAAATGCAGATTAAATTAAAAGGAGTTGTGAAGAAATGAACATTGATTACAAAGCTATTGGGGTCAGAATCAAAGCTGCCCGTGCGCGTAAAGGCGTTACCCAAGGCTATATCGCAGAAGTGACCGGTCTGTCTACACCGCATATCAGTAATATTGAAACAGGAAATACTAAATTAGGCCTGCCTACGATTATTCATCTGGCTAATGTTCTGGATGTTTCCGTAGACGAGCTCCTCTGTGATAATATTCACCGCAGCGAGAAGATTTTCCAAAATGAGCTGGCAGAATTATTGCAGGGCTGCGACGCCCATGAGCTGCATCTGATTACTGAACTGGCCAAGGTTGTTAAGAAAAACAGTTTGGACGGAGTGAAAAAAACCAGAGGCCGCAAACCGAAAAATAAAATCTGAGCAAAGCTTTTTAAACCTGCATTTCCAAAACCTTTATGTTATAATATAAATATCAGTAAAAGCTGTAGTGAAAAGGTGGACGGAAGTTATGGATAAATTTGTTCAAACAGAATTAGAAGGTGCCGGCGTTAATGTCGAAGAAACTTTAAGACGTTTTATGAATAATGAAATGCTGATGATAAAGTTTCTGAGAAAATTTGTTGACGACGAAAATATGAATAAACTGCGTACACTCATCGCTGATAAACATTATAATGAGGTACTGCCTGTAGCGCATACGCTGAAAGGCGTCAGTGGAAATCTTGGTCTTATTAAACTATATGAGATTTTTTCCAGAATGTGTCAGGACTGCCGTAATGATCAGTATGAAGATTTGGACGGGCTGTTCGCTCAGGCTGAAGCAAATTATTCTAAAGTCGTAGAGGCGATTAAAAAAATTTAAATGCCAGACCCGGAATTTATTCCGGGTCTTTTTTTATGTTTTAAGGATTTTTAATTAAAGCTATTGCCAAGTAACATTTGATAAAGTATAATAAAGCAACAAGAGTATTGAAAAATAGGAAACCGCTAAAAATAATTGTTATTGATAATTTAAAGGGTCATTTGCGGAGGGAAAGTATGCAGCTGAACGTTACTACTGACTATGCCATAAGAATAGTTTTGTATTTGGCAATCAAAAAAGAGATCACTACATCAAAAGAAATCGGAGCCGCGATGGGGATTCCGAAAAATTATGTACTGAAAATAACTCATAAGCTGGTAGAGGCTGGAATCATTGAAAGACTGGTAGGAGCGCAGGGCGGCTTTTCGCTGGCACAGAAAATAGATGATATCACTTTATTGGATATCCTCAATATCATGGAACCGACAATGAGGGTTAACCGTTGTCTGGAAGAGGATAAATTCTGCAGCCGTTATGCTACTGAAAATTGTCCGGTCCGCGGGTTTTACTGCAAGCTGCAGGAAGAACTGGAAAAAAGTTTAAAGAAAATGACGATTAAAAGGTTGCTGGCAGACGCAAATTAAAATTTGTTGTTAAAGAAACTTATAACTGAATATGGATATTTAGGCGGAGTATAAAATATTCCGTTTGAATAACTCCCCGGTTACCCGTTTTGTTTTTTTAAGCAAAACGGGTAACTTTTTTTATGCGCCGTTGAAAAACGGCGCTTTATTTTTGAGCTTGGTTAAAGTCAGATTGGTACCAGTTGCAAGACTTTCAGACAAGCGTATGCAATTACAACAAAAATGTCTTGCGGGGGGGGACAAATATGATATTATGTTAAAAATAAACTATAAGAATACTATTAAATATTAAGATTAATAAATTATCTTGAATTATAAAATTGCAACTATCAGGAATGAAAGAAAACTGGAGAGATTAGCTCTTCATAGCTGCAGTCGCAATGCTACACTGCAGGATAGATAAATGAAGTTTTTTATAAACATCAGGCAACAATTATTCAGATGATTTGTATTCCAATGAATATAAATATAATTATGTCAAATCAAGGGGGATAAAAATGAGCAGACAAAAATATTTGCAGATGGTGGTGACTTTAGCAGTTTTAAGTATGCCGTTTTCAGCTAATGCGGCAGATGCTCCGATCAATGCCGGAGCCGGCACGACGGTAACTGTCGGCGATAATTATGAAATCGAAATGACAGGAAACGGTTCTACAGCTGTTGCAGCAGCTCAGAATGCAAACGTTACGTTGGGTAATGATGCAAAAATAACTGTAGATGGAGATTCAGCTTATGGGGTCCAGACAAACGGAGAAAATTCTAAAATCGAATTTGGTGATGGTGCTGGAATCGAAATGACAGGCAATGCTGCTGTCGGTGTTGAAACCAGTGCAGATAATTCGCACATCAAATTCGGAGAGTCGGCGGAAATAGTTCTTCAAGAAGACTATAATTATGGTGCGTCTGTATGGTCTGAAAATTCCAGTATTGAATTTGGCGCTGACGCAAAAATAACTGCTGTCAGTAATGCCGTACGTGTTGGAGGGAACGATTCACAAGCGATTTTTGGCGCGGATGCTATTCTGACTACAAGCGGTGATAATGCTTATACAGTGCATTTAGGTGCCGCCTCTGGTTCCAGTATTACTTTTGATAACGGTGCTGTTATCAATTCGGATGGTCATGCCAGTATTGGTGTTTTTATCGAACGGTCCGGTGAAGTAAGCTTTAAGGATCAAGCAGAAATTAAAGTAACAGGCGATTTTGCTTATGGAGTTTATCTTCAAAACCAATATGATGGTAATGTCAGTAAAATAACTTTTGGCGATGGTGCACAAATAGAAGCACATGGTTATAATGCTGATGGAATTCATGTTGAAGCAGAAAACAGCACGGCAGAATTCGGCGATGATACAGTAGTAATCGTTTCCGGTGAAGACAGTACGGGCGTTTCTTTTGGCGGTGCCGGATCGAAAGGTGTTTTCGGAAATAATACTTATATTGAGGCTTCTGGTGAATACAGCGAAGGTGTATATGCTGGAGGAGAGGGAAGCAGTATTGAGTTTGGCAGTAATGCCAGCGTGGTCATAACAGGTAACGACAGTTATGGCGCCCGGGTATATGCAGCAGACGCTGTGATAAATTTCGGCGATGATGCAGTTATCAGTGTATCCGGTGAAGATGCAAAAGCGTTATGCGTCAGTGCAGATGATGCGCTGATTAAAGTAGGCAATAATGCGCAGATCACGGCGGAAGGCATGAATGCCCAGGCCTTGTTGCTTTGGGCTGATGGCAATTCCGGCAAAATAGAAATTGGTGACAATGCGACAATTACAGGTAATGCCGATACTGATTATCAGTCAAATCTTATCCAGGTCATGAGTGAAAATGGTGTTATTGAGATCGGTGACGATGTTAAGATAAATTATAACTATACCGGAACTGATGAAGTTATCGGCAGTGCGCTGTCTGTTACTGATGCCGGTGGCAAAATAGTTATAGGCAATGGCGCCGTTATCCGTGTGGATGGTTTTGACGGCGGAGCTGAGATCATTGGGGACGGCGGCGAGATTTCCTTCGGCGATAATCTTGATTTGTCTATTGTCAATACTTCTTATGCCAATGGACTACGGGTAGCTGGTGAAGATGCGAGACTGGTTGTAGGAGATAATGCCAAAATACATATAAATGGTTCCGACTCTGATGGGGTTTTAGTAGGGGCCAGTGGTTATGATGGGATGTCGGCAGCGTTTGGTAAAAATGCTCAAATCATTGTTGAGGGCGATTCCAGTAATGCAGTTCGGGCGGAAGCCTGGGACGGCAAAGGCGCAAAAGTTGAATTTGGCGCTGACGCTCAGATTATAGCCAAGGGTGATGCGGTGATGGGAGTCAGTGCCGGTGGTGAAAATACCATAATTGACTTTACTGAAAATGTAAATGTAACTATAGGCACGGAAACAGTCCCCAGCAATAACGGTTCATGGGGGATTGAAGCAAGTTCCGGTGCGACGGTCAATGTTGATGGTCTGGCACAGATTAATATTTTCGGAGAAGACAGCATGGGCCTGCAGGCAGTCAGCACAGGGAAGATCATCCTGGAGCGGGCTATCATCAAAGCTGTTGGCAATAATACAACAGCAGTACTGGGTGATGAAAATGGCGGCGAGATATATATTGGCGGCAACAGTATCGTTGAAGCTGAAGGTGAAGGTGCCAAGGCGCTTTCTGCTACTGCTGGTTATGTAGAAATGGGTGCAGATGCGTTAATTTCCGCAGTCGGTAAGGGAGCTAATGCCGTGAGAGGCAATTATGCAGATGCTGAGATCAAAATTGGTGAAAGTGCGCTTATAGAAGCACAGGGCGAGAATGCAGCGGGCGTTTATGCATGGTGGGGTGCTGTGATAGATGTTGCTGATAACGCTGTGATAAGTGCAGACGGTAAAAATTCGCGTGGCGTGGTAGCACAGCACACAAACGCCGAGATTACTTTAGGTGATTCTACACAGATAGAAGTTAATGGTGATGGAGCTATCGGATTGATGGCTACGGCGCAAAGCGGTTTTGAAGGCAGTAAGATCAATACCGGAGAGGATCTTTTACTGGCAGTAAGTGGTAATGATGCTATGGGTATCTATGCGACGATGGGTAAAACCGCTGTGGGCGCAAAGGCGCAGATCACTGTTGATGGTGATAATGTGACTGGTGTATACGCTGCAGATCAGGGTACTGTTACTTTAGCCGATAAAGTACAGATTTCAGTTGAGGGTGACAGCGCTTATGGTATTTATACTAATCATAGTGGTGCCGGAGCCAGCGTGGAATTGCAGGGAGATACCGCTATTTTGGTAAATTCCGATGATGGGTATGCCTTATATGCCAAGGCTGGGGCTATTACGTCTAATCTGAACGGCGGTACTACTGTTGCCAGCGGCGGTAAATATTTCATCGAAGGCGATATGAAAACGGGAACCGATGGCATTATTGATTTGCTGATGGAACAAGATTCTATATTTACTGGGAAAACTGATGCCGGTGATGGTAATATTTCTTTGGGACTTACTGACAGTGTCTGGAATGTGACCGGTGATTCGACGGTAACGCATATGATAAATCAGAATTCTGTTATTGATATGACTTCCGATAATCAAGGCTTCAGCACATTGACTGTCGATCATTTAAGTGGTAACGGAGGCAAGATCATTCTGGATATTGACGGCAGCGTAGCGCATCAAAGCGATAAACTGATTGTAACTGACACTTTTACCGGTAACCATGTTTTATCATTAAAAGAAATCAATGCGCGCGAAGGTGATCCTACGCTTGGTGCTGATGCGCATGGTACTGTTTTGGCAAGTGTCAACGGAGGTAACGGAGTATTTACTGCCGAAGACGGCGAAGGTACTTTATACTGGCAGCGTTATGAACTTGATACGCTTAATAACAGCAATGATCTTTACACACATTGGTATTTGAAAAGCATTAACACGTTGAACCCTGGTGATAAGCCAACTACAACCGTAGAAACTGCTGTAGCGGCAGGAGCGTTAGCGTATCATACCTGGCGCGACAGCGGAACGCTGCTGGAGCGGATGGGTGATCTGCGCCATAATGGCGACACAGCGCAGGGAGCCTGGGCCAGAGTCCAGGGCAGCAAGATAGGGCGCGAGGGTAAATTTAAATTTGAAAATAAATATACCATGTACGAGCTTGGATATGACCAGAAAATGAAACAGACAGATAAGTATACGCGTTATGGTGGTGTGTCCTTCAGCTATACTGACGGCAGCAGCAGTTACAGAAGCGGCGATGGTGATAATAAGAATAAGGCTATCAATTTCTATGTAACACAGCTTGGCAATAAAGGACATTATCTTGACGTAGTGGCTAAAATAAACCATATGGACAATGATTTTGAAGTTTTCGACAGCAATGCTAAAAGGATAACAGGCGATTTTGATAATACAGGTATTTCTTTGAGCGCTGAATACGGCAGAAAAAACAGTCTGAGTAAAAATGGCTGGTATATTGAACCGCAGGCACAGATGACTATTGGTTATCTGGGCGGAAGTAATTACAGCACAGGTGACGCTCAAGTCGAGCAAAGCGGTATCAGCAGTATTTTAGGACGCGTCGGGTTCAATTTAGGGCGTGATATCAACAAAAAAACTAATTTCTATGTCAAAGCCAATTTGCTGCATGAATTCAGCGGTGATTATGAAATTCGTTTTAGTGACAAATATGGTAATAGACTTAAAGTAGAAGATGATTTCAATGATACCTGGTTTGAATATGGTATAGGTATTGCCTATCAGGCAAGTGAAAACAACCATTTCTATTTTGATATCGAACGCAGCACTGGCAGTGATTTCAAGAAAGACTGGCAGTGGAATGTTGGTGCCAGGTGGACCTTTTAAATAGTTACTTTGATTTTCGGCAAGGTGTTGCAACCCTCCAGCTTGCTTGAGAATATCCCCAGCCTCCGTTCCATTTTTATGGAACGGAGGTTTGTTTATCGACGGGCAGTAATTAAAATCCTGCTAAGAAAATGAGCTGTTGAAAACAGGGTATATTGACAGTACTTGCCGGGTTGCGTTATACTATATGGCAGAGCTTATTATGCTCTGAATCGCTACTGTAGCTCAGCTGGTAGAGCATCTCATTCGTAATGAGAGGGTCGCAGGTTCAAATCCTGTCAGTAGCTCCAGCGTTTAGACGGTGCTTCAATTTTTTGAGGCACCGTTTTTATTTGTTTCAAATAAAAGAATAGAGAAACTAAAAAACCGGACATATTGTCCGGTTTTTTAGTTTTATTCAGCAGTTTTTTTATCCAGCATATATTTAGAAGGAATAAATTTAGGTGTGATGGTATAGGATTTCTCTACCCTGTTGCGTTTAACAATGAATTTTACCGGATTGCCTAAAAAGGGATTAAAAAAATCTGTTGTCCAAATTTTCTTTTTTGGAATTTTTTTGGTCAGTTGGCCGTTGATGCTGACCATAATGTCGCCTTCTCTAATACCGGCCAGTTC
>OMGH01000669.1_pt1 | contig 27094 bp, 24 predicted proteins | sample 1645841 | NCBI WGS metagenome assembly OMGH01 (sample SAMN00849584, study PRJEB25192) | human gut metagenome
TAGAAGAGCGGTCAAGGCTGTAAAAAAGGATATGCTGATCATTGGAGAAATCTGGCATTATGCAGGAGATTTTCTTGAGGGAGATGAATGGGATACAGTCATGAACTATCCATTTTATCTGAATCTGATCGATCTGCTGGCAGATGAGAAGATCCATGTCAGTCAGTTTATACAGAATCTGGGATATTTGAAGGGACGTTTAAATAAAAAATGTTATCCCCTTATGTGGAATCTGATTGACAGCCATGATACAGCAAGATTTTTACATCTCTGTAATGGCAATAAGAAAAAACAGCATTTAGCAGCGGCTTTTCAGCTGTTATTGCCGGGAATGCCTATGATTTATTATGGAGATGAGTTTGCTATGCCGGGAGCAAATGATCCGGATTGCAGGCGGGGCATGTACTGGGATGAAGAATATCAGGACAAGGAGATGTATGAATGGTATAAACAGCTGCTTTGGATTCGAAAAAAACATGCGTGCATTTCAGAAGGCGAACTGATCGGGTCAATTACAAAGGATGAGGAAGAAACAATTGTCCTGATCCGGAAAAACGTCGAAGAGACAATTGCCTTGATTTTTAATTGCAGCAGTAATGCAAAAAACTTTAGTGAGTATGAGGGAAAATATAATCTGCTTAGAGATGAGCCGTTTGATGGAAAAGTTGAGGGGCTTGATGCTGCAGTGATCGTACTTTAAGAATATTTAAGAATGATTCCTGCCTGCGTATATGATTGCTTCGAAACTTTAAATAAAAGCAGGTTTAGATACATTGAAAAATAATTTCAGTGTATCTGAACCTGTTTTCTTTTTTTAATGAACATAGAGGCAGCCTGTGCGAAGAATAAATGATACATAGCTGCAGGATCGTATGTAGAAAAAAACGAATATAATATATTTAGACAAACTTTATTTTTTATTTATATATAAACCTGAAAAAGATGGTATTATTGAATATATAAGGAAACTGTCAAAATATACTATATACAGAGGTAGACGTATGGGTAGATTAGTAGAGTTTCAGAATGTGAAAAAAACCTATCATATGGGAGAAGTCGAAATTCATGCTGTAGATGGCGTGGATTTTGAAATAAACGAAGGCGAATTTGTGGTCATTGTTGGACCAAGTGGTGCCGGAAAAACAACCGTATTGAATATTCTTGGGGGAATGGACAAGGCTACAAGCGGACACGTTATCGTTGACGGTGTTGATATCAGCTCGTTTAATAGCAGGCAGCTGACATCATACAGAAGAGATGACATAGGGTTTGTATTTCAGTTTTATAATCTTGTTCAAAATCTGACTGCACTTGAGAATGTTGAGCTGGCATTGCAGATATGCAAAGATCCGCTGGATGCGAGAGAAGTTTTAACGGATGTCGGATTACAAGACAGAATGTCGAATTTCCCTGCACAGTTATCCGGAGGGGAACAGCAGCGTGTTGCTATTGCAAGGGCACTTGCAAAGAATCCGAAACTTCTTTTGTGTGATGAACCGACAGGAGCATTGGACTATCAGACAGGTAAAGCCATTTTAAAATTACTTCAGGATACATGCAGACAAAAAGGGATGACAGTTGTTGTAATTACTCATAATATGGCAATTGCACCGATGGCAGATCAGGTAATCCGCTTTAAAAATGGACAGGTAAGGAATATTACACGAAACAGTGAGCCAACACCGGTTGAACAGATTGAATGGTAGGTGATTGCTATGAAAAAGAAAGCACTGGCCAAAGAATTTTTTATGTCCATAAAAAAGACATACAATCGATTCATATCTATTTGCCTGATCGTTATGCTGGGGACTGCTTTTTTTGCAGGGGTGAAAGCAGCAGAACCGGATATGCAGGAATCAGCGGATATCTTTTTTGACGACAGTAAGTTAATGGATATCAGAGTGCTGTCTACATTAGGATTAACGGAAGATGATGTTACCGCAATTTCAGCAATTGAAGGTGTAGAATCTGCGATACCTGTGTATACATATGATGTTTTGACGGAGAAAGATGAAAAGCAGCATGTGATCAAGCTAATGTCAGAAACAACAGATATAAATAAAATTACTGTGACAGAAGGCAGGATGCCGCAGGAATCCGGAGAATGTCTGGCAGACTGGCTTTTGGAACAAAATTATGGGTATAAAATCGGAGATAAGATCACAATCAGCTCTGGAGATGACAAGGCAATTGAAGACATTGTCAATACACAGACATATACGATCACCGGATTCGGAAAATCGTCATATTATCTTGATCTGACAAGGGATTCCAGCACGATCGGTAATGGTTCCATGTCAGGATTTCTAATTATTCCGGAAGATAATTTTACGCTTGAAGCATTTACGGAAATCGATGTTCTTGTTGATGGTGCGATAGCATTGGATTGTTATAGTGATGCTTATGAAGATGCTGTTGATAAAGTAACACAGAAAATCAAAGATATTGCAGGGAATCGATGCGAAATACGATATGCCGAAGTTGTACGTGAGGCACAGGATGCGATAGCTGAAGCTGAGACAGGGGTTTCTGATGGTGAACAAGAACTTGCAGATGCAAAAGAGAAATTAGAGGATGGATGGGAACAGCTTGCAGATGCAAAGAAGGAAGTTGCAGAAGGCCAGACGGAGCTTGCAGATGCGAAAACGCAGGTCAGTGATGGGGAAAAGGAGCTTGATGCAGCTAAGGATAAAGTTGCTGACGGTGAAAAGGAACTGGCAGACGCAAAAACACAGCTTGCAGATGGACAGAATCAGATCAATCAGGCGAAGCAGCAGATTTCAGATGGTGAGGCTTCTATCGCAGCGTATAATACAGAATTAGACAATGGAAGAAAGCAGCTTGAGAGTGCTGCAGGGCAGCTTGCAGATGCGAAAACCGGATTAGAAACATTAAAATCAGGGATTGAGCAGATGGAAAATGCTTTAAATGCCAGTCAGACGGAACTGGATGCTTCCGGTGAGGCTTTAAAACAGGCAAGAACAGAGCTTGAAGCGAACCGTGGGAAGATCGATGGTTACAGAACACTTGTCGCAACAATGGATTCACAAATAACGGCACTTCAGGCACAGATGGACCTTCTTGCAGGGGGGAGCAAAGAATGGCAGACATTAAATACTCAGATGCAGGAACTGATCACGCAAAGAGATGCGATGCAGACCGGTATTGCTGAATTTGATCAAAACGAAGCATTGCTTTTACAAAATGAAGCGGCTTATGAAGAAGGAAAAAAGGCATTAGATGCAAAATGGGCAGAGCTTGCTACATTGAAAAAAACATACGACAGCGGCATGGCAGACTACACGGCAGGTATGTCGGCATATGAAGAGAATCTGTCAGAATTAAATGCAAATCAGGCGAAGCTTAATGCACAAAAACAGGTATTAACCGAGTCAAAACAAACCATTGCGGCGAAAGAGCAGGAATTAGCTTCTGCACAAAACACTATTGCAGAAAATGAAGCCTCCTTAGATTCAGCGAAAGCCGAAATCGCAGAAAATGAGAAAAAATTAAATGATGCACAGTCAGAGATAAATAAAAGTGAGAAGAAACTGGCAGATGCAAAAAATGAGATCAAAGAAAATGAACAAAAGCTGACAGATGGCCAGGCTGAATATGATGCCGAATATGAAGAAAATCATCAAAAGCTTGAAGATGCGAAGGCTGACATTATCCAGGCGAAAGCAGATCTTGCTGATGTTGATGTACCGGAGTGGTATGTACTCGACCGTAATTATATCACTACCTGTGTTGCATACGCCCAGGATTCAGAACGTATAGGAAATATTGGAAATGTTTTTCCGGTTATATTTTTCCTTGTAGCAGCACTCGTCAGTCTGACAACGATGACGAGAATGGTGGAAGAAGAACGTGTTCAGATCGGTACACTGAAAGCGTTGGGATATCGTAAATCCAGTATTGCAGCTAAATACGTCATGTATGCATTTCTTGCTACGATGTTAGGCGGCACGATCGGTACTTTGATCGGACAGATTATTTTTCCGGCAGTCATTATGAATGCCTATAAGATCGCATATGTTACATTGACAGATTTTGTAACACCGATCCATTTAAAATATTCTCTGATTTCAATGATCGCTGCGGTTGTCAGTACCACGGCTGCCACGCTTGCGGCATGCTATAAAGAACTTCTTGCTGCACCGGCGGAATTGATGAGACCGGCTGCACCTAAAATCGGAAAACGGGTTTTTCTGGAGAGAATTACATTTATATGGAAACATCTTAATTTTTCCAATAAAGCGGCAGTGAGAAATCTGTTCCGATACAAGAAACGTTTGTTTATGACTGTACTTGGCATTGGCGGTTGTATGGGATTACTGCTTGTTGGATTTGGTGTAAAAGATTCCATCATGACGATCGGAGACAGGCAATATAATTTCATTCATACATACCAGGTTAAGATGACACTGGCCGATGCGGATACGGATGAAGAGAAACAGGAAGTTTTAGACAGTGTTCTTAAGGAGTCGACGACAAAGGCAGCTATGCTCAGTCATGAATCTACGATTGATGCATGTTGTGGAGCCAATGGAGAAAAGAAGCAAAGCACGTATTTGTTCATCCCATCCGACGCGGATGAGTTAGATGAATTTGTATCTTTGCAGAATCGTATATCCGGGCAAAAATACACGTTAGATGATGAAGGTGTGATCATTTCAGAAAAGCTGGCAACTTTGCTGGATGTATCCGAGGGTGACGATATTTATCTTGAGGTTTCAAGCTTAAATTATAAACCTGTTAAGGTAATGCACATTGCGGAAAATTATTATTACCATTATGTTTATATGACACCGGAATGCTACCAGTCATTATTTGGGAAAGATATTGAGTATGATGAAATATTTGTCGTAAATAAAGACCCGGAAGATATTTCTTATGAAAATGATTTTTCGGCAAAATATCTTAATAACAATGCAGTGTCAGGAATCACATTTACGCGTACAATATCAGACCGGATAGAATCAATGATCACAAGTATGAATATTGTTACCTATGTACTTGTTGTGTCTGCAGGACTGCTTGCATTTATTGTTTTATACAATTTAAATAACATTAACATCAGTGAGCGTCAGAGGGAGCTGGCGACGCTGAAAGTGCTTGGCTTTTATGATGGGGAAATATCAATGTATGTATTCAGGGAAAATATTATGCTGACAGTGCTCGGTACAATTTTTGGTATTTTCTTTGGAATATGGCTGCACCGGTTTGTCATCTTAACAGCAGAACTTGATATTATGATGTTTGGCCGGCAGATTTATACAAAAAGTTATATCTATAGTATTTTACTTACAATCGGTTTTTCTATTATTGTGAATATCGTGATGCATTGGAAAATGAAAAAAATAGATATGATCGAATCATTAAAGAGCGTCGAATAACTTCTGCTTGCGTATATTATTTGCAGACAGTATAATCGTATGGTCAGTCAATTGACATATATGAATACTAAGAACTAAGGAAGAACTACTGTATGTTAAATAAAAAAGATTTCTTAAAATATGCATCGACATTAGCATTTCCGATTATGCTCCAAAATTTGATCGGAACATTGGTAAACATTGCCGACACGGTAATGCTTGGTTACGTGAGCCAGACTGCCATGTCGGCTTCATCGCTTGCGAACCAGTATACATTTATTCTTTTCTGCTTATATTATGGAATGGCAACAGGTACTTCGGTTTTATGTGCCCAGTACTGGGGAAAAGGTGATAAAAAGACGGTAGAGAAGATTCTGGGGCTCGCAGAACGGATCTCCCTGATTATCTCGCTTATATTTTTTGTTATCTCCTTCACTATGCCAACGGCAATTATGAAGATTTTTACAAACAGTCCTGAGACGATTGCTGCCGGAAGTGAATATCTTAAGGTGATTTCATTTTCATTTGTATTCATGGGATTCTCACAGATTTTTATGAGTGCGCTCCGAAGCATCGGAAAAATCATGCTGCCGTCGGTTACATATATTGTTTCGCTTTGTGTGAATGTACTTTGTAATGCAACTTTTATTTTTGGATTGTTTGGTCTTCCAAAGCTCGGTGTTACCGGTGTTGCACTTGGTACTGTGATTGCCAGAATCTCAGAAGTGCTGATCTGTCTGATTTACTCATTGCGCAGTTCAGACGTCAGATTCAGAATAAAATATTTTTTTGCAAAATCAGATATTTTATTACAGGACTTTATAAAAATTGCAACTCCGGCCGTGATAAATGACGTTGTCTGGAGCTTTGCCAATTCAGCGTTTGCAGCAATTCTTGGACATATTGGAGATGATATGGTTGCAGCAAATGCCGTTGCTGTTATGGTGGTAAATATCGGTGCTATCGCCTGTCGTGGTTTTGCCAACGCTACTACGATCATTGTCAGCCAGGAGCTTGGGAAAGACCGCATTGATACAGCCAGAGAGTACGGGAAACGAATGCTTACAATAACATTTATTGTCAGCCTGATCGGATGTGCCGTTATTCTGGCGATCCGCCCTGTGATACTGGATTTCTACCGGGATAAATTAACAGAGACTGCTATTTATTATCTTGGCATTTTTATCATTATGACAACCTGGCGTTTTGTGGGTGAAGGCGTTAATACCTGTCTTATATGCGGCTGCTTCAGGGGTGGCGGTGATGCCAGATTTGGAATGATCGTAGATACCATATTTATGTGGCTTGTTGCAGTCCCACTTACCTTCCTTGCAGCATATGTTTTCAAACTGCCGCCTGTCTGGGTATACTTTGTCATGACACTGGACGAGTTTGAAAAAATGCCTGTGGTATTTATTCACTATTTCAGAAATAAATGGCTTACGAATATTACCAGAGATTTTGAGTGATTGGCCTCAGAAATAAATGATTGACAAATCAACATGAACGGTGTATATTTTCAAGATGAACAGCGTTCAGATATGAAAAATAAAAGAAATGCCATGATGTCAAAGGGGGAAATTATGAATCGTCTTGCTACTTCAAAAGAAGATATATTGGCTGCCAGCAGGGAGTTGATCAGGGAAAACGGATGGGCGGCTGTAAGCATAAGATCAGTTGCAGCGAAATGTTCCGTTTCAGCCGGTACGATTTATAATTACTACGAATCCAAGGCAGAGCTGCTTGGTGCTACCATCGAGAGCGTCTGGCAGGAAATCTTTTTTCACCCGGAAGACGAGCAGGTATTTCATGATGTTACAACTTGCATTTCATGGATTTATGAACGGTTCCAATATGGCAATAAGCGGTTTCCGGGATTTTTCTCTTTACATTCCTTTGGTTTCATGAAGGAAGGAAAAGATGACGGAAAGAAAAGGATGATGCGTACATGGGGACATATTTTAAATGGACTATGTGAAGTTTTAAAAAATGATCATAAGATCCGTCCGGACGTATTCGATGAGAATTTTACAGAAATGCAGTTTGCAGAAATCCTGTTTTCCCTTATGCTGGTGTCAGTGATCCGCGAGGATTATGATCCGTCCTCTGTGTTGATGCTTATCAACAAAACATTATATTAAAAGCAGTTATCGTTCACATTGTGCGTGACCAGTAACGGAAATTCTCCCACTTTGATAGTGGGAAAATTTTTGAACCAAAATGAACAGTGTTCATATATCGTAATTTTTAAATGTTTGCAATTAGGTTGAGACTGTTTTCGCAGTGCAACGTAATTCAATATAAAACTTTAAAATAAGAAAGGAAATTTATCATGCAGGCAATTGTAGAAACTTTATTTGATACCGTATATTTAATCTCGGTAATCACGATCGGAATTTTAATGATCAGAAAGAGCAAAGGAAACCGCCAGTTTACTATGTTTGGAATTATGGCAGTTCTTTTGGGAAGTGGAGATGCATTCCATCTGGTTCCACGTGCACTGGCTCTTTGCACCACAGGTCTTGAGAACTTTACTGTACCGTTAGGACTGGGCAAATGGATCACATCTGTAACGATGACAATCTTTTACGTTGTACTTTATCACATCTGGCGTGAACGCTATCAGATCAAAGGTCATAATGCAGCGACAGCAGCTGTTTACGGTCTTGCAGGATTAAGAATTATTTTGTGTATGATGCCACAGAATAACTGGCTTAGTGCATCAGCTCCGCTTTCATGGGGTATTTACCGTAATATTCCGTTTGCACTGATGGGAATCCTGATCATTGTTTTATTCTATAAAAGCGCAAAAGAGAACAATGACAGATCTTTCCGTTTTATGTGGCTGACAATCGTTTTAAGCTTTGCATTCTATATCCCGGTTGTGCTGTGGGCGGATGTCATTCCGATGATCGGTATGCTGATGATCCCTAAGACATGTGCATATGTCTGGACAGTCGTGATCGGTTACAATGCAATGAAAAAAGAGATTGCTTAAGAAAAAACTGAAAATTAATGAAATCACAATTACAGGAGCCGGTACCGGATTGCTTTTGCAAACCAGTGCCGGTTCTTGTTTTCTGATTTTATATGATGTATGATGAAGCATACAATCTCGCAATGGGATTTTTTTAGAAGGAGCAGTAAAAGAATGTCAAAAGATGAATATTTGATAACAGATAAACCTCTTAAAGCGTTGACTATTTTCGCAATGCCAATGATTCTTGGCAGCTTTTTTCAGCAAGTCTATAATATGGCTGATTCGATTATCGTCGGTCAGTTTGTCGGTTCTTCTGCACTGGCAGCAGTCGGTGCCTGTGCGGCACTTACGAATGTTTTCATATGTGTGGCACTTGGTGCCGGTGTAGGTGCGGGAGTGCTTGTGAGCCGCTATTTTGGTGCCAGAAATTACAGTAAAATGAAAACGATTGTGTCAACATCACTGATCAGCTTTTGTATTTTAAGCATACTCCTGGGTGCGTTTGGATTTGGGTTTTCCCGCCTGATGATGAGCTTGTTACAGACACCTGCTGATATACTGGACGAAGCAGTATTGTATCTGCAAGTCTATTTTGTGGGATTTCCGTTTCTTTTTATGTATAACATTCTATCTACCATGTTTACATCAATCGGCGAATCAAAAATTCCGTTAGGACTTCTGGTATTTTCATCTGTATTGAATATTTTTATGGATCTTTGGATGGTAGCGGATCTTGGACTGGGTGTGTTCGGTGCAGCTCTTGCAACGCTCATCGCACAGGGGGTTTCCGCAGTGTTTTCGTTTTTGATTTTTCTTTACCGGATGCGTCGGTATAAGTGCCGGTATAGATGGTTTGACAGACAGGAGTTACAATTAATGCTTCGAATTGCCATTCCATCAGTTCTTCAACAGTCTACAGTATCAATAGGCATGATGATCGTACAGGCAGTTGTAAATCCTTTTGGTACACAGGCACTTGCAGGTTACGCAGCAACGATGAGAGTAGAGAATGTTTTTTCATTGATGTTTGTATCTATTGGTAATGCAGTTTCACCATATGTTTCCCAGAATCTTGGCGCAAATAAAACCTCACGTATCAAAAAAGGCTATCGTGCGGCATTGTTATTAGATGCATGCTTTGCAGCTCTCGCTTTCATAGTTATTGAAACACTGCATACTCAGATTTCATCATTATTCCTGGGCAAAGACGGAACAGCCCTGGCATATCAGGTGTCTGGTGATTATATGAGATGGCTTGGTTATTTCTTTATCTTTATGGGTATCAAGATGGCAACAGATGGGGTGCTTCGTGGCCTTGGAATTATGCGTCCATTCCTTATTGCGAACATGGTAAATCTTGCGATTCGTTTATCGGTCGCACTGATTTTTGCACCGCGTTTTGGTATTGCATTTGTCTGGCTTGCTGTACCTGCAGGATGGCTTGCAAACTTTTTGATTTCTTATGCAGCCCTTAGAAAATCATGGCCGACTGATGAAACAGAACGTGCTGTATCATAGGGTTGCATAGATTGGAAGGAGTATTTCCACGTGGATACGATTTCAGAAAAAGACACACAAAGTGCAGATGATAAAAAGAAGGAGAAAATTTCTTACATAGAGGCGATTATCCTGATGCCATTTCCAAAAGACGTTCATCTTCAAAATTTACATAGACAATCTGTGATAAAGGAACGCTCATAAAAATGTAAAAAAGGTGTATAATAAAAGAATAAAATAAAAGAAAAAAAGCTGCGTATACTTACAGGTGGCTGTCTTGTAAAGCATAAAATACAGACGTAGTGAAAAAATATGGTCGATTCAATACATTTTACGGTCGATTCATGACAATCCGCCCATTTGGAAAGAAATTCGTTGTACATTAGAAACAGGTAATCATGTACAACGAATTTTTTACATTAAAAGCAAAGGAGAAAAAGGAATGAAAAAGTTGAACAAATGGATAGCAGGATTGCTGTGTATGATGCTTGTCATAACCATGGTTGCAGGACTGGGTGTGATGGAAGTGAAGGCAGATGATGCGGTAACAACAGTAAGTTCGTGGACTGAGTTAAAAAATGCAATAAGTAAGGGTGGTAATATTCAATTAGGTAATGATATTGTGGCTGAAACTGGTAATAGTGCAATCTATGTAAGCAATACCGTAACGGTTGACCTTGCAGGACATACCATTGATCGTGGATGCATAAAAGCAACATGGAATGGCAATACATTTACTGTATCAGGAGGAGACCTGACAATTAAAGACACAAGTGCAGCACAAGCAGGAAAAATTACTGGCGGATATAATGACAATAATTGTGGAGGTGGATGTATCTATGTAGACAGTGGTATTTTGAGACTGGAATCTGGAATTCTCACAGGAAATAAATGTGAAGATGTGGATGCAAATGGTGTAGATCGAGGAGGAGCTGTTGGAGTTCGCAGCGGTACATTTATAATGACCGGAGGAAAAATTTCAAATAATGAAGCCAGTTATGGAGCAGGGGTTATTGTCTTTAGTTCTGGTACATTTATAATGACCGGAGGAGAAATTACAGATAATACTGGTGATGCAGGAGAGAATGGAGCAGGTATATATGTGTACGAGGGACCTTCGTTGACAATTGGAGGAAATGCAAAGATTTACGGCAATAGAACGGCTGATGGAATGAATAGTAATTTAAGTGTTGGTAATGGCGAATCATCTAGTACAATAATAAATCTGAGTACAGATAGCCCATTAACATCAGAAGCAAAGATATGTATAAGAGTTTCCACGTATTCAAATGGAAAACAAATTACAACTTCTTGTAAAGATTTAAAGGATGTATTTGTCTCTGATAATGACAGTTATGAGATTACAACAAAAGATGGCGAAGAGGGTATCTTTTATACGAAAAAAAAATCTTCGGGAGGCAGCTCCACACCATCCACGCCAACCTCTTACAAGCTAAGGGTAGGCGGAGTTGAAGTTACCAGTGCCAATACTTCCGGCACAGGATGGAGTTATGATAATCAGACAAATACACTGACCTTAGATGGATTTAATTATGAAGGTAATGGAAGCGGAATCGAAACCTCAAAAGACTTGAATATAATAATTAAAAATGAAAATAGGATAAAAAATATAAGCAGTTCTTACAGTGATAGTACAAATGGATGGAGTTGCGGAATATATGCTTTTGGAAATTTAACCATAACAGGAGATGGGACACTTGATGTAACAGGTGGAACAGCAGATACCAGTCATGGTATTAGTGTGCTAGGAAAACTGGAAATTGATAGTCAGGGTACAATTATTGCCAAAGCACAGGCAACAGCAGGTACAAGTGGCATATATGCATATGATGGTATTGTTATTAAAAATGGTAATATTACAGCATATGCTGCAGAAGCAGCTTACAGTAGCCGTGGTATTGAATGTGATGGCGATATAACGATTAGTGGAGGAACTGTGGTAGCTAAGGCAGAAAAAGGAGAGATTTCCAGCTATGGATTAGAAAGTGGTAAAAAAATAACGATATCTCCAAATGCAGTTGTCACAGCATCTGGAGTTACCGCAGCATTAAATAAAAAACCAGAAGGATATACTGGTGAGATTGGTACAACTTTCGTAAGTAATAATACCAATCCAAATCCAACACCGACACCAGAACCAACACCAGCACCAGAACCAACACCGACACCAAGTGAACCATCAACAACGCAGGGTGAATCTACAACAACATCAACACCTGCTTCGACATCAACGGCAAGCACACAGGGCAGTCAGCAGGTTATACCAACCATTATTGAAGGTGCAGGCAGCAGCTATACGCAGGGAAGTGGAAATACAATTTATTTCCGTTCCAGTGATTCATTTGCAAACTTCCAGAAAGTTATGGTAGATAATGCAGAACTCAGTGCAGACTGCTATACGGCAACAGAAGGAAGTATCATTATCACTTTGAAACCGGAGTATTTAAGCACATTGGCAGCCGGAACACACAGTATTAGTATTGTTTCTGCAAATGGAGTTGCAACAGCAGACTTTGAAGTTCAGACAGCAGATACAACAGCAGTTTCACCGAAAACCGGAGATAACGATCAGGCAGCTTTGTGGATCACACTTCTCCTTCTTTCCTGTGGAGCATTGACCGCAGTTGGAATCAGAAAAAAAGTAAGATAAGCAAAAAATTAAAGTGAAATGAACGACAACATGAGCTATAAGAAAAACCTAGTACTCATCTGTCAATCAGCATGGTGAACTCAAAGATATTATCACTCTCTTTTTCTGTCAGGTACAGAGCATCGAGATTAGTTAAACCGATTAATTTTTTGATTTTTTCATTAACGCTTTGATTCTGAGAAATATTGATATTGGTTCCATCACCTTTGTCAACAGCCCTGAAGTCACGCATAAAATTTACAAGATCATAGGAACTGAGCTTGTTTTTGAAACATTTGATTTCCAGGATTCTTAAAAGAAACAAGCTAAGGCAGCAGATTAAAAAATGCCCTGCAAGGATATTAAATTTTCCAGTAAAATCAAGGTTTTTTAGGTATCTGCGCGATTTGAGATGTATGAGGAAATTTGAAAACATCGGAACTGTATGAAACCGATTGACATGAAAAAAAGTGTATTGTATAATCAGAATCGCTCATCGGAGGGCAACTTGTTCGTTTAGAAACAATAGCTGGATAAGATGGCAGATTGAAATATCTGCTTTTCTTATCCGGCTTTTTTTGTGTGACAGGAAATTACTGCCACAACCTATCATTTTCAGGAGGAATATATGGAAACAAACACATCATTTACAGAAGGAAAAATCTTAAAACCTTTGATCTTATTTGCATTTCCTGTCTTGCTGGCGTTATTTCTGCAGGCGATGTATGGCGCGGTAGACCTGCTCATAGTGGGAAAATTTGCTTCATCCGCAGATGTATCCGCGGTTTAGACAGGTTCTCAGATCATGACTACATTAACAAATCTGATCAGCAGTTTCGCAATGGGAACCACAATTTTGCTGGGACAGCAGATCGGAAGCGGAAAAAAAGAGGAAGGCGGACGAACCGTAGGAACAGCAATTATCATGTTTGCGGCGATCGCAGTGGTCATGTCGATCATTATGGTTGTTTTTGCGCCTTCAATCAGTCAGATCATGAACGCGCCTGAGGAAGCATTTCAAAAGACCGTTGATTACATCAGAATTTGCGGCGGAGGTATGTTAGTCATTGTTGCCTACAATCTGATCGGCTGCATTTTCCGTGGACTGGGCGATTCTAAGACACCGCTTATCACAGTCGCGATTGCATGTGTTTTTAACATTGCGGGAGATCTGATCCTATGTGCAGGCTTTCACATGGGAACACAGGGCGCTGCGATTGCAACAGTGTTTGCGCAGATTGTGAGCGTGGTAGTTTCGTTTTTCCTGATCTGTAAAAAAGAGCTGCCTTTTACCGTAAAAAATAAAAATATTCGGATTCATAAAGTATATTTGAAGAAAATGGTTGGTTTTGGGGCGCCGATTGCATTGCAGGATCTGCTTGTGAGCATTTCATTTTTGATCATTCTGGCAATCGTAAATTCTATGGGAGTCATTGCCTCGGCAGGTGTCGGTGTCGCAGAAAAAGTGTGTGCATTTATCATGCTCATATCGTCTGCTTTCATGCAGTCCATGTCGGCATTTGTGGCACAAAACTATGGCGCAGGTCAGATTACAAGAGCCAGAAAAGCCTTGCATTACGGCATTGCCGTTTCTTTTTCCATTGGCGTGGTAATGTTTTTGATCACGTTTTTCCATGGAGATGCGCTGGCAGGAATTTTCTCCTCGGATGGGGAAGTGGTTTTTGCAGCGGCAGATTATCTCAAGGCATATGCGATCGACTGCCTGTTTACAGCTATTTTCTTCTGCTATACCGGATTTTACAATGGTATCGGTAAGACACGATTTGTCATGATCCAGGGAATCCTTGGCGCATTTTGCGTCAGAGTTCCGGTGTCTTATATTATGAGCATCCAGCCGGAAACATCGCTGTTTCATATCGGGCTGGCAACGCCGATGTCGTCAGCCTTGCAGTTGATTCTCTGCGTTGGATTCATGCTCTTTTTGAGAAAAAAGGGGATGTTAGACGATAAAAAAATTTAATCGTCTCTATTTTCTTTCCCATTGAAAATTCTGGATTGTTTTATGGTACAATGCGTTTAAACATTTGAACAAAGAAAGGAATTATATATGGATATCTTAGAGTTAATGAAGGAAAGACACAGGACATGAGGTTAAATAATGCAGTCGAAAGAGATAGAGCAGCTTGCTTCTGAGTTTGAAAAATGCCAGAGAATACTCATTGCGCTTGGCGATGAAAACAGGCTTCACATGATTCCGGAAAAGATGAATAAAACCGCATAAAGATGTGAAAAGACAGGGATTGATGACCATGATTTTGTATTGGTGATTGATTCCTGTTTTGTAATATTATGATAGGGCGAGTTTAAATTATTTCTTGACAATAGCGTTATAGAACCATATAATTACCAATGGTAATTAACAAAGGTAATTATATAGCACAATGTAAAAAAGGAACCGATAGTATGAACGAAGAAAAAATAAAGAGAATGTTGGATGCCTGCTATCTTGCAAAAAGGACGAGGGAACTGCTCCCGGAACTGCCGGAAGGAGTCACACCAGCGTATATACAGTACATGGATGTGATCCACAAGTTACAGGAGAAGAAAGAGAGAGTAAAAGTATCGGATATCAGTGACACATTAAAGCTGCCAAGACCGGGGGTGACAAGAACGGTCAAGGAAATGGAAAAAAAGGGCTATCTCACGAAATATGCGTCTGAGGAGGACGGTCGGATCACATATGTTTTCATTACAGAAAAAGGTGAGGAGTTATCGGATAAGTACGATAAAAATTATTACAGCCGGCTTTTGAAATATATGGATCATATTTCCGAAGAAGAAGCGGATTGTATGATTTCGACCATAGAAAAATTTTATAAAGTCATGAGCGAAAGGAGAGTTGACATTGAATAGTTCAAAATCAGATTTTACACAGGGAAGTATTTTAGGAAAGCTGCTGCCATTTATGCTGCCAATCTTAGGCGCATTAGTATTGCAGGCGGCTTACGGTGCAGTTGACCTTCTGGTCGTTGGAAGGTTTGGAACAACATCGGGGCTTTCAGCCGTATCAACAGGAAGCCAGGTGTTAAACTTAGTCACTTTTGTTATTACGCAGTTTGCAATGGGTATCACTGTTTTGATCGCACGGTATATCGGGGAGAAAAAACCGCAGTATATTGGAGCTTTGATCGGTGGAGCAACAATTATTTTTGCAATTGTTTCTGCGGTACTTTTTGTAGTTATGATCGGGTTTGCACAGCCGATTGCAGTGCTGATGCAGGCACCACAGGAGGCTGTGGAACTGACATCGTCTTATGTGCGTATCTGCGGTGGCGGAATTTTTTTCATTGTGGCGTACAATCTGCTCGCAGCTATTTTCAGAGGCTTAGGTGACAGCAAATCTCCATTATTATTCGTTGCAGTTGCATGTGTGGTAAATATCGCAGGAGACCTGATTTTAGTGGCAGGACTGCATTTAGACGCAGCCGGAGCTGCAATCGCAACTGTAACAGCACAGGCGGTCAGCGTCGTTTTTGCATTATTTTTACTGGTAAAAAGAGAACTTCCATTTAAAATCACCAGACAGGATTTTAAGATCAACACACATTGTATAAGAGCATTAAAAGTCGGTCTGCCGCTTGCTATGCAGGAGTTCTTGACACAGATCTCATTCCTTGCACTCTGCGCATTTGTCAACCGGCTTGGACTCGCAGCTTCCTCCGGATATGGTGTTGCCTGCAAGGTCGTTAACTTCGCAATGCTGATTCCAAGTTCTCTGATGCAGTCCATGGCATCCTTTGTATCGCAGAACGTGGGTGCCGGAAACGAAAAAAGAGCGAAAAAAGCAATGTTTACCGGCATGGGCGTTGGAATTGTGATCGGCTGCATTGTATTTGCATTTGTTATGTTTAAGGGAGATCTTCTGACCGGAATCTTCACAACAGACGCAGCCGTTGTGCAGAATGGTTATGATTATCTGAAAGGGTTTGCGTTGGAAACGATCGTGACAGCCGTTCTATTCAGTATGGTCGGTTATTTCAACGGACATGATAAAACGGTCTGGGTTATGGTTCAGGGACTCGTCCAGACGCTTCTTGTGCGTCTGCCGCTGGCATATTATATGAGTATCCAGCCAGATGCGAGCCTCACCAAGATCGGTTTTGCGGCTCCGGAAGCAACGATATTCGGAATTGTGCTGAATGTGATCTTCTATCTGTGGACGAACCGGAAACGGAATAATTTATAAGCAAAAGCCCTGAAGTTGCAGCTTCAGGGCTTTTTGCGATGTAGCGTTATCATCATAACATATAATGCGTATGTTAATACTTTTTATGGTATACTTCAGATATAAATTTAGGAAAGAAAAGAGGAACCAATAAATGAAAATTGTGATTATTAACGGAAGTGCAAGAAAAGGCAATACATTAACTGCAATTAATGCATTTATAAAAGGTGCATCTGGAAAAAATGAGATCGAAGTGATTCAGCCGGACAAGTTAGATATCAGCCCATGCAAAGGATGTGGCGTCTGTCAATGTAATAAAGGCTGCGTAGATCAGGATGATACCAATCCTACAATTGACAAAATTGTGGCAGCAGACATGATCCTTTTTACAACACCAGTGTATTGGTGGGGAATGTCCGCACAGTTAAAGCTGGTTATAGACAAATGTTATTGCAGAGGATTACAGATAAAAGGGAAAAAGGTTGGTGTTATTGTCGTAGGCGGATCACCGGTAGACAGTATACAATATGAACTGATTCAGAAACAGTTTGACTGCATGGCTCACTACCTGTCATGGGATATGCTTTTCCAGAAATCCTATTATGCAACTGCAAAAGATGAATTATCAAAAAATGCGGGTGCAATGGAAGACCTGGAAAAATTAGGCGCAGAGCTGGCATAGGGAAAAACCAGTCTATCATGAGATTTCAAAAGGAGAGCAGGAAAAATGACAGAAAAAGAGAAAATGACGGCAGGAAAAATTTACGATCCTTCCGATGAAGAACTTGTAAAATTAAGAACAAAAGCCCATAGATTAAGTAAAGAATATAATGAACTTCTTGAAACAGACGAGAAACGTTCCGAGATTCTGAAAGAAATGGGAATCATAGGTGATTCGTTTTACTTGCAGGGACCAGTACAGTTTGATTATGGCTGTCTGACATCTATCGGTGCAAATTCGTATGCGAACTTTAACTTTACGTGTGTGGATTGCTGTCCGGTTACAATTGGTGCAAATGTATTTATGGGACCAAATGTGTCACTTCTTACCCCGATGCATCCGCTCCGCTGGCAGGATCGCAACCAATATCAGAAACAGAATGGAACACTTACCGATAAGGAATACGCCAGACCGATTACCATTGGCGATAACTGCTGGATCGCAGGAAATGTTACAATCTGTGGTGGTGTTACGATCGGCGAGGGCTGTGTGATCGGTGCTGGAAGCGTCGTTACCAGAGATATTCCGGCAAATTCACTTGCAGTTGGTGTTCCATGCCGCGTGATCCGCGAGATTACGGAAGAAGATGCGCTGGAAAATCACCCGGAGTTGTTCTAAAAAAAATCAGCTATAATCAAAACCTATAACAAACCCAAGGAATCTTCTATAACAAAAACAATTGACAAAATAATATCAGATGATTATAATTCCCCATATAAAGTAATTCCTACATAACATATCAAATAAGTAGGAAATAAGAAAGGGGAAAATCATATGAAGACAAATACAATCGTAATGAACAAAAACCAGATGTGTTGCTGTTGTATGTGCTGTATGGATGAATACGGTTTTATTTTCATATGATTTATACACCTGAGTGTTTTGGAGAAAAGAAGAAGCAGGCAGTTGTGATAACCATATGACAACGACCTGCTTCTTTCTTTATGTGTATACTCTTTTGAATTAACGTATGAAAGTGTATAACAGAAAGGTATAAAAATGTTAGAGATCAAAAACCTTTCCAAAAGTTTTCATGAGAATAAAGTATTAGACCATATTAATTTAAAAATTGAAAAAGGCGATGTTGTCGGAATTATCAGCCCTTCCGGTACAGGAAAATCAACCTTATTAAGATGCATCAACCAGTTGGAGATCCCGGAGGAGGGGGAGGCAGTTTTTGGTGGAAAAACGGTCGATCTTTCCAAAAAACACAAAGACAGCCTGGAATTCCGTAAGATTACGGGCATGGTGTTCCAGAGATTTTATCTGTTTGAGAAAAAGACAGCGTTGGAAAATGTTAGGGAAGGTCTTATGGTTGTTCAGAAAAAGAGCAAAGCAATTGCTTTAAAAGAATTAGAGCGTGTTGGAATGGCATCATGGGAAAATCATTATCCAAAACATTTGTCCGGAGGACAGCAGCAGCGTGTCGCAATTGCCAGAGCACTTGCCCTAAAGCCGGAATTACTCCTGCTCCACGAGCCGACTTCAGCCTTAGACCCGGAGCTTATTATGGTGGCGACACCGGAAATATTTTTGCTGTCTTAGATGGAGAATTAGAAGGAGATCCGGTTATTTTTTGCGCACATATGGATGTTGTAGAACCTTGGAGCGGCAAAAAATCTGTTTTGGAAAAAGACGGAACAATACATTCTGCAGGGGATACTGTGCTTGGTGCAGATGACATCAGTGGTATTCTGGAAATCCTCTATTGTGTACAACTTGTTCTTGACAGTGGAAAACCTCATAAAAAAATTGAAATTCTGTTTACAATTGGTGAGGAATTATATGTCAAAGGTTCGGATGTTTTTGACTATTCGAAAGTAACCGCAAAACAGGCGTATGTGCTTGATCTGTCTGAAGAGACGACGTTTAATATCGGAACGATTCAGGGTGGAACAGCTACAAACATTATGCCGGACTGCTGTGTGCTGACCGCCTATGAGACACCACTTGAGAGCAAGTCAGTGACCGATTTTCAAAAAGCCTGTGAAATCTTAGGATTTTCCGGTGAACTTACAGGTACGTTCGGCGGAAGTGATAACAACAGTTTTGCAAAAAACGGAATCGAAGGGCTTGTTTTATCGAATGGAATGTATAATGCACATTCGACACGTGAATACACAACCGTCGACGATCTTTATAAAGGAGCAGAGCTGATCGGACAGCTTATTTTATTATAAAAAGAAATTTCGGTCGTATTCTGTTGAAGATTGTTGTTTTCGCATATAGCTATCTCGTGTAAGTTATGGTAAAATAGCCACAGAGAGCGTCACGGAGGACGCAATAGTGGGAGGTAGCTCTTATGGATAAGAACAGCGAAAAAAATGTCAGGTTCCGCATAAATATTACATTGTTAATTGCGGTAGTTTTACTGGTTGCAGATTTATATGCAATGATCAATATGCCTCAGAAATTTATTATTCTGGCGATCATTACAGCATTGTTTCTGGTTGCAATCTATTTTTTGGTAGATTCCATTTCAATTTATCTGATGGCAGAAAAGAATCGCAAAGAAGAACAGTATGATAGTATTTTTAAATCAGAAAAAGCGTCTTATCTTTTATTGAGGAAAACATTTGATGATCTGTATGAACTCATTGAAAAAGGAAACCAGTCCCGGAAAACAAATGTGGAGGATATTATCCACGCACAGAAAGCAGTAGCAAAGGTTTCCATTGGAAGAAGTAAAGAGAATGCAGATGCACTGATGAATTCCAATGACCGCATCATGGAAAAGATTTCGATGTTAGAGGCTGTTTTATCAGATAATGTTCCGCAGCCGTCATCGGAAACTAATAAAAATGACAGCGCATATGCACAGAATATTTTAGACAATCAGAATAAAATATTACAGCAGCTGGAAGTTTTGCAGAATACATTGAATACGATCGGAGCTGATGCAAAGATAGCAGCAGAGTCTGCAAAACAGAACTTTTTTACCGAGGAACGTATCTTGGCAGAAGAGAATAAAATTGAAAAAGAAGAACCTTCTCTGATGGAGGAGACACCAATCGAAGAAGAACCATCCGTGATGGAAGAGACACCGATCGAAGAAGAACCGTCCGTGATGGAGGAGACACCGGTCGAAGAGGAACCGTCCGTGATGGAGGAGACACCGATCGAAGAAGTTCCATCTGATATGGAGGAAACATCAATTGGTAAAGAAGAAGTTTCTTCTCCGGAGGAAGATTTATCCAAGTATGATGATATTATGGTAGATACTTTGACGGATTCGGATGATAATGTTCCGGTCGAGAAGATTCCATTGGAAGATGAAACTGTTGTAGATGATGAGCCGGCAATGCCTGATCTGTCAGATCCGAATAAGGTTATGACACCGGATGAGATCGCAGCATTGATTGCAAACTTATAATAGAAGAAAGACTTCGGTGTAAAGTAAAAAATAATATTTAAGAGAATAAAAAATCTGTCATACAAATGCAATTTTTGTATGGCAGATTTTTTGTGTAACAGGAAAAACGTTCCCGATCATTATTCGGCAGTGATTTTTACGATTTCTTTGATAACCGAAACAGCGGTATCCATACCTTCTACACTGATATGTTCAAACGGTCCGTGGAAACCATAGCCGCCGGTTCCGAGGTTCGGACAAGGAAGTCCCATAAAACTTAATCTGGCACCGTCTGTACCACCGCGGACTGGGCGGGAGACTGGTTCCAGACCAACGTTTTTGATTGCTTTTTTTGCAATTGCTACGACATATTCATTCTTTTCAATGACTTCCAGCATATTACTATAGGAATGCTGAATGTTCAATTTTACAGTGTCTGCATGATATTTTTCATTCATTTTTTTCTCAATGCCACGCAGTGTATCAAGACGTTTTTCAAAAGTGGCTTTGTCATGGTCACGCACGATATAATTCACTTTGGCGTGGGCGATGTCTCCGCTAAAATCAGTCAGATGATAAAATCCCTCTCTGCCTTCGGTGTGGGCAGGAGTCTCATTTTCAGGGAGAAGAGATGCAATCTCACAGCCGACAAGGGCAGCGTTGATCATAATATCTTTTGCCTCCCCAGGGTGGACATTGACGCCATTGATCTCAAAAGAAGCACTTGCGGCATTGAAGTTTTCATAGGCAACTTCGCCCTCGTAGTCGCCGTCAACGGTGTAGGCAAATCTGGCTTTAAAATAGTCAAGGTCAAATAAATCAGCACCGCTTCCGACTTCCTCGTCCGGTGTGAAGCCGATCCAGATGTCGCCGTGAGGTATTTTTTCTGTGATGATCTGTTCCACTGCCGTCATGATCTCGGAAACCCCGGCTTTATCGTCGGCGCCGAGCAGGGTTGTTCCATCTGTAGTGATCAGTGTGCGTCCTTTTAATGTTTTAAGTGTAGGAAAATCGGATACTTTCAGATAAGCACCGCTTCCCTTTAAAAGAACATCATTGCCGTCATAATCCGGAATGATCTGTGGTTTGACATCTTTTCCGGAAAAATCAGGAGCAGTGTCCATATGGGAAATAAAACCGACAGCAGGCTTGTCAGCATATCCTTTCGTTGCCGGCAGCAGTCCGTAAACATAGCAGTGATCGGTTAAAGTGACTTTCTCTAAACCGAGATCGCGCAATTCCTGTTCTAACACTTTTCCTAACTCAAACTGTCTTTCCGAAGATGGAATCTGTCGGCATTCCTCGTCAGAAGTTGTCCAGTAAGAGACATATTTTAATAATCGTTCTTCAACACGCATGTGAAACCTCCTTATAAAATGGTGCCGTATTTATTTTGATATAAAATCAAGCCGGGCACACATTAGTTATAAAATACCATAAAATAGTGAAATGCGAAATAAATTTATAAAAAAATAGTTGCATTTCTAAAAAAAGTATTATATAATAACATTCGTCGCTGAAAGACATGCGCCACTAGCTCAGCTGGCAGAGCACCTGACTCTTAATCAGGGTGTCCAGGGTTCGAACCCCTGGTGGCGCATTACGAAGTATCGGTTTTATAGCATAGGCTATGGGGTCGGTGCTTTTTTTATGTTTGAATTCAAATTTAAAATTTTGAAGAAAATCACAAAAAGTTCACAAAAAAATTAGCACTCACCTCTTGACAGTGCTAACAAACAGGTGTATAACATAGTCAGAACAAAGGAAGAGGGAACAAAAGAGAAAGAAAGATTCCCCGAGTTCCCTAATCTGTTAGTTCCAAAGAAACAAGGTTAATGAGCATACGAATATCCACAAAAAAGTGGACAGATAGAAAAGGAGAGATGACTTATGTTGATGCCTAGTATTTTTGGAGAGAGTTTATTTGATGATTTTGACAATTTAATGAATTTTTCATTCCCGGATGTTGATAAAACATTGTATGGCAAACATGCAAAGAATATGATGAAGACAGATGTTAAGGAGAAAGATAATGGCTATGAAGTAGCAATTGATCTTCCGGGATTCAAGAAAGATGAGCTTCATCTTGAGTTGAATGATGGATACCTGACTATCAGTGCCGAGAAGGGACTCGATAAGGATGAGAAGGATAAGAATGACAAATACATCAGACGTGAACGTTATGCAGGCAGCATGAGCCGAAGCTTTTATGTTGGTGAGAACATGAAAGAGGAAGATATCCATGCGAAATACGAAAACGGTATCCTGACCTTGGACGTTCCGAAAGAACAGAAGAAAGCTGTTCCGGAAAAACGTTACATTGCAATTGAAGGATAAATAGAATGCCCGGTATCAATGGTGTAAAACCATTGGTATCGGGCGTTTTTTCTATCTCGATGCGATCAATTTACAGATCGGATTTCCCTTGAAAGAAAACTTTTCTTCATATTCCGTCATGACGTTTCCTTCGCTTAAGACAGGATCATGGTGTAAGTCTCTGGTGGAAGCGTCTAATTTCCAGCCGGCTTCCGGAACTTCCTCTAATGAAAATGTGAAAAGATCCTGATTGTCAGTCTTAAATTCCAGATGTCCTTCTTTTTTCAAAATCTGGTCATAACGGGCAAAAAATTGTCTGGAAGTGAGACGTCTCTTGGCGTGGCGGTCTTTCGGCCAGGGATCGGAGAAGTTTAAGTAAATACGGTCGACTTCGTCTTTGGCGAAAACCCCTGCAACATCGGCAGCGTCCATGCAGATAAACTTAATATTAGGAAGCGGATTCTGCTCCATTTTCTGTAAAGCACGTAAAAGTACGCTGGAGTAACGCTCGATACCGATGTAGTTAATATCTGGGTGCAGGGCAGCCATGTCCATAATAAAACGGCCTTTTCCCATCCCAATCTCGATATGAAGCGGCTGCACTTTGTCAAAACAGTCCTGCCAGTGCCCTTTCTGCTCCTCTGGATTTTTGATGCAGTATTCACTATTTAAAATGGCGTCATCCGCGCCAGGGATATTTCTTAATCTCATAAAACAACCTCTCTAATGATGTAAACTAATAATTTTTCAAAATGTATTTTCGTTTTTTGCAGCAAATATATCTAAGCGCAAAGCGATCAGTTACATTCTACAATAAAGAAACCCCAACTTTCAAGCACACATTGCATAATCTGACAAATTAATAAAGTCATAAAATGATGAAAAGTGGTTGCATGTATTTTTTCCAACTATTATACTAATAATGTTGATAGAGTAACGTTGTTGTTACAGGAACGAGTTATGGGTGAACAGTAACAATCCGTAAAAATTGTGTATACATGGGACGGATTGTGCGAAATTAATAGATTTAATATAGATTTGGAGTTTTTATGATGTTGAAAAATAGATGGAAAAAGGCAGCATGCCTGATCCTTACGATTATATCTACTGTCTGTCTTGGAAAAGTGGACGTCAAGGCGGCAGACTACTGGCCGGATGCGCCGGAAACACTCTCACCGGGTGTTATTTTGATGGAAGAGTCCACAGGCACGATCCTTTATGAAAAAAATAGTGATGAAGCACACTACCCGGCGAGTATCACCAAGATCATGACCACGCTGCTGGCGTTAGAAAATGGCAACCTGAGTGACATGGTCATTTTTTCGGATGATGCGATCAACAACACGGAAGGATCGGGAATTGCCAGAGATTATGGCGAGCAGATGACCTTAGAGCAGTGTCTTTATGGTGTCATGTTAGAGTCGGCAAATGAATGTGCCTATGCTGTCGCAGAACATGTGGGCGGCACGGTAGAAAATTTTGTGGACATGATGAATGCCAAAGCAAAAGAATTAGGCTGTACCAACACACATTTTGCCAATCCGCACGGCTTACAGGATGAAAATCATTACACGACCGCACATGATATGGCGTTGATCGCGCAGGCGGCTTATCAGAATGAAACGTTTCGTATTATTATCGGAACGAAGATGTATACAATCCCTCCAACCAATAAGCATGCGGAGGAGACGGTGTTAAGGAATCATCACGATATGCTGTGCACCTACCACAATGCGAACCGTAAGTATTTATATCCGTACTGTGTCGGCGGAAAGACCGGATACACGGCGACTGCAAACAGCACTCTGGTGACTTATGCGGAAAAAGATGGCATGACTTTGATCTGTGTGGTAATGAATACGCAGTCACCGAATCAGTTTATTGATACGGTAAATTTATTTGATTATGCATTTGACAATTTTCAGGTGCTGAATGTAGCAGAAAATGATACGGATTACAGCGCAGAAACAACGGTGGATAATGGCAATCTGAACAATATTGAACCATTTGTGGAGCTTGATAAAGATGCCGTCATTGTTCTGCCGAAAACAGCAGAATTTTCAGATACCTCATCTTCTGTGGAATATAACGATAGTGATCCGGAGATTGCAGGAAGCATCACATATACTTATGCGGGAAGAAATGTAGGAAAAGCAGATATTAAGACAACCGGCGTGGTGGTAGAGGGCTACGCATTTGACAATGAGTCGACCGAGGAGGAGGAACAGGAAGCAGTCTCCACGGTGCAGGTGAGACCGATTGTTGTGGTATTACTCATTGTTGCAGTGATTTTGCTTGGTGTACTTTTATTTTTCTTAAAACGTTTTTACGATAATTACTATATTATCAAACACAACAGAGCCGTTCGTAGAGACAGAAAAGATCAGAAACGAAGAATCAGAAAAAAACGTAGAAGACGCAGAAGATGGAGATAAAGCATGTCGGAGTCATATGCAGTCAGTGAAAAAAGAGAGTTGCTGTTAGACAAAGTAAAGAAGTTTATTCTGGATAATGGCGGAATTGTAAAAAAGAGCCAGCTCGCCGGGCTGGGGATCGATTATCGCAGAATCCTTGATTTTGTGGAAAAAGGGGATATTCTGCGCGTAAAAAGCGGTTATTATGCAGTTCATCTCAGTGATTTTACAGAGGAGGAGCTTGTGGCAAAGCTGTTTCCGGACTGCGTGCTGAATCTGGAAAATGCGTTATATGCGTATGGCTATATCAAAAAGAAACCGTATGGCTGGCGGCTTACGGTGGATAAGAATACTTCCAAATCACGGTTTAAAATGGATTATCCGAAGATCATTCCGATGTATGCAGAGCCGGATACTTTGGAGCTTGGAGTGACAGAAATACAGCTTTCCAATGTGACAGTCCGGATTTTTGAAAAGGAAAGACTGATCTGTGAATGCTTAAAATACGAAGACAAGATGGATCGGGAAAGATTCAAAGAAGGACTGATGGCTTACATAAAAGATCCGAAGAAGGATATTGCGAAACTGATGTATTATGCAAAAGAGCGTAAAGTTGTGAAAAAAGTTCAGAATATGATTGGAGTCTGGCTTTAAATGGAACAGAACCTACTTACGAAGAAGAAGTTAAAAGAAAAAAGCATAGAGTATCAAATCTCATTTGCAAATCTGCTGGAAGGATTTTTGCAGGAAACACTGATGTTCCAAATTCTGGAAACCGATTTTGCAAAGCGGTTATGGCTGAAAAACCGTGAGGCTTTTGACCTCGACAGTTATCGAAAGGAGTGGCAGAAGCCGCTTCATTTTGTATACGGGCAGGATGATGGGAAAGAACAGCAGGTATTGGACGAAAAGTGGATCACTGATTTTGCAGAGGCGATCTGCGCGAAACGGGAATATCATATCCGCTGGAATTATTCTGTGGAAAAAGAGGAACAGGACTATCTGGTTTACATAACTGGAGAATGGGAGGAAATGAAGGTTCCGCTTACCATCCGTATTAGTCCATTGGTATATGATGCAGCAAAGCCGGAAAAACAAAAGCTGCAGTCAGTCTTTTTTGAGAAGAAATGTGCAGCGTATCAACATTTTCCGGTTGAAACATATCTGGCAGAACAACTTTTTACAATCCTCAAATATCTGGAACTGATTCCTTCTATGGAGGTATATGATACAACATTTCGTCTGCTGAAGCAGGAAACTGTCGATGGACGGCATATTTACGAGACACTCTCTTTTTTCTGCGAAAAAGAGGAAGTGATTCCACAGGAAAAAAAGATTGAAATGCTGGCATCTTATGAAACCTACACCTATATGAAAAAACGGTGGGAAAAATATGTTAGAAAGCAGGGAATAGAGAATGTTTCCTGGGAAACAGTATTGCACCGGATTGTTTTGTTTTTGAGACCTGTCTGGAATGCAATGTGCAGAGATGAGGTTTTCTTTGGAGACTGGATGCCGGATCTGGAACGATATTTATAAGAGGCTGCCCACAGGCAGCCTTTATTTCTGGTGTGCGCCTAGCGGCGCACGTTTCTAACGG
>OMGH01000689.1_pt1 | contig 26728 bp, 22 predicted proteins | sample 1645841 | NCBI WGS metagenome assembly OMGH01 (sample SAMN00849584, study PRJEB25192) | human gut metagenome
GAGTTGGTGGCGGAGATTCATTCGCTTCAGGTCTTGTATATGGTCTTATGACATTCGAGGATGCTGAAAAGGCTGTTAACTATGGTGCTGCTCATGGTGCATTAGCTATGACAACTCCTGGTGATACAACTATGGCTTCTCTTAAGGAAGTTGAAGGTATCGTTGGCGGTGCTGGTGCCAGAGTTCAGAGATAATAATAATATTTATTAGTAAATCATTATTAACTATTATTGATTATCATTAATTTAATTCAGTATTTGGGTTCAACCAAATTAACAACAAAAAGAGTTGTCCGGTGGTTATCCGGGCAACTCTTATGTTTTATGCTTTTTTTATTCAGCTGTTTTATTATCTGTTTTTTCACATACAAATTATGCTTCAACTTGCTTTATAGATTTACTTATAAGATATTGTAAACACTATTGTATCAGAATATGAACCTGCATATGCATTATCCCACTCAGACTTGTTAATAGATACTGTCAATGGCGTGCTGTTACCACTTGCAAGATAACTTGCTGATGTGAATTCACTGTTACCATTCATAAGCTTATATGAAATAGTTTTAGATGAATCCTTGCTGTTCTTTAACTTTCCACTTGCATCTGCTGATACCCATACGCTCTTATCAGGTTCAAGCCTTGCATTATCAAGTGTAACATTTCCTATACTGCTTTCAGCTGTACCACTTGCTATTGTTGTACTTGCAGGTATGGTAACTGTATATGTCGGATCAATCGACACGTTTATTGTTGTCTGTCTTGTTTCCTGCGCACATACTGGAATAACACTTCCTATTATAAGCATGGCTCCGAGTGCAACTGCGCTAAATTTTCTCATATTATCCTCATTTCTGCACACTTTCCGTAAAAACCGGTTCACGTGTGCCATAATACCGGTTCAATATGCGAAAGCTGATATTTTTCACATATATTTTCTTTATATAAATTTCTTTATAAACTATAGTCCTGTTGTCTGTTAACAATTCTTTAAATCAATCACTTAATCGTGTTACTTAGCTACTATCGTTGTTTCTACATTCGCACCATTCATGGCAGTTCCATCTGTAAGTGATGATGTGCTAATCTTTATAACAGCTTTATACTCACCTGCTGATAAACTATGATTCAGCTTTACGTTAGATATAGTTTTACCTGGTTCAACCATAGCTGACTTATATATCGATTCACCAGTATCACTTAACACTATCTCGAATGTGAAGTAGCATGGATTGCCTTCAGGATTCATAAGATTCATAGTTACATCTTCTTTTCCAGCTGCTATTGTTATTGATGGATATCCTGGAATCCTTATGCTCTGCTGGCTTCCTGTCGTAGCCTTATCCGAATTACTATCACCTGCATTTGCATCTAGTGAAGGTGTAAATGCATTATCATTATTGTTATTTTTATTATTTTTTCCAACTATCATGTATATAACAAGTCCTGCAACAACTGCACATAATGCTATAATCACTGCTATCATTATCTTATTTTTAGATATTTTCATTAAAATTCCTCCTTTTTAGCTGGCTTTTGTATTTAGTTTGTAATGATATTATTCCCCGTATCAATGCTGCTTCACTATTCAGTTATAACCCCACGGCAATATGCTTCGAATACTGATTATTGCATGCAACACTACATGTTGTATGTATAATATACAATTATTCTCTATTTGTGGGATAATTTGCATGAATTACAGCTTTTTCGACATGAACGACAAAAAATTTTATAGAATTTTAATCTGATTCAATATATAATAATAATAAGTAGCAAAGGGCTTATCGTGAATGCTGTGAATATATCAGTCATATCTGCCCTTGTCTTCAACAACTAATTATCATCTATTAAATTTATATAAACAGCAACGGAGATAAAAACACAATGAAAATTGCGGTATGTGACGATAGTCTTAACGAATTAGAGTTAATAAGAAATTTTCTTGATGTATACAAGTCTGATAGCATACAGACATTTACAGTAAAATACTTTGAAAGCAGCGTAGAGCTTGCTTCTACCCTTAGATTCGAAAAATTCGATATATATATTCTTGATATAATCATGCCTGTAATGGATGGTCTTGCACTTGCAAAGGAAATCAGGACATTTGACAAAGCTGCTCCTATAATCTTTCTTACAGCTTCTCCCGAGTTTGCTGTGGACAGCTATACTGTGAAAGCCTTCAACTATCTTTTAAAACCGGTAGTTAAAGAACGCCTGTATTCTACACTTGATGATATAATCGAAACATTTCATCAGGAGAGCGCTGATAATATGATCATAAAAAATAGTACTGGAATTCACAAGATACATACAAGCGACATAATCTATGCCGAAGCTCTTAACAGAAAAGTAATTATATACCTAAAGAACGGCGAGCAGATAACATCCACAGATGTATTCTCTTCTATATGTGATACATTGACTGCCCATAATGAATTTCTTCTTCCGCATCGTTCTTTCATAGTTAACATGAACTACATAAAAACCATAAATACAACCGAAATATGCCTGATTAACAACAAATCAATTCCACTTGCACAACGACGTGTAAGTGAAATCAAAAAACAGTATCTGACTTTTCAGATGGAAGGTTAATAACTAAGAAAGAGGGAATATCTATGGACGAACTATCTGCAATGCTAAATCTTATCAATTATGTTTTTGTACTTATATTTGGAATAGTTGTATCTTTTTACTTCGCTGATATCACATGGGAAGATAACAAAAAAACAATCATATCTACACTTGTAGCTTTTGCACTTCTCCAGGCAATCTGCTATGTTCTTCTGGGCGAACGCATACTTTACAAAAGCTATCCATTTATTATACATATTCCTCTGATTCTTGTTATAAGATATGTATGTCATAAAAACATATATATATCAACTATTGCTGTCTTATCAGCATATCTTATGTGTACACCACGCAAATGGTTTGGTACGGTTGCTGCTTATATTTTCAAGGATATTCCTATGATATCAGATATTGTAACCATTATTATTACAATACCTCTTTTATTCATAGTAATCAAATACATTTCACCTTATATAATAAGACTTGAGAATGAGTCAAAGACTATTATATCTATATTCTTTTTCCTGCCTCTTACCTATTATATATCAGAATACGCCTTTACTGTATACACAGACCTTTTATACCGTGGAGAAGCAATTGTTATAGAATTTATGGACAGCTTTATCGTTATACTGTACTTTTTATTATCTATCGTTACACTTACTATTTTGAACAGGAAAAATGCAGCTGAAAGAGAGAATATTATCCTGCTTGCTTCTGCTGCACAGGCAGAAAAAGAGATTTCCCAGCTGTATGAATATCAAAGGCAGGCTGCCATATACCGTCATGATCTTAGGCATCATATGAACTTTTTACAGAACTGCCTGAATGAAAACAAATATGCACAAGCACAGGATTATATAAAAGAAATCTGTACCAATCTTGATAACAGCCGTATAACAAGATACTGCGATAACGAAGCTGTCAATCTCATATTATCTTCATATATTGGCAGTGCTAACGAATATAATATAACTACACACGTATCTGTTACTGCCGCCAACCTTTCAGACTACAAACCTACAGACCTTTGCAGCCTCTTAGCAAATGCACTTGAAAATGCCATAAATGCATGTAAGCTTGTACAGACAACTCCGGCTGCTATTAATTCAAATCGTATTATCACAGTAAAGGTGTTTGATAAGAATAACAAATTATGTATTAACATCACCAATACTTATGCTGTTGAACCCGTATTTGTTAATAATGCTCCTGTATCAGATAAAGCAGGACACGGTATTGGTATCAGAAGTATAATATCTGTGATTGAGAAATATAACGGGGTATATGATTTCTTTACCGAAGATGGAGTGTTTTATTTTCAGGCGTGTATATAAATATAAACTAACATAAAAAGAACTATCACACTGAGGTGACCCCTCAAAGTTCACTCCTCAAAGTTATTTATGGTGACAGTCCTTTTTCATTATATTAATTGGTTTTCAACAGTTACAAGCACCATTTTCTTCTTCCCATAAATCTACATTAGCATACTTAGACAATGAACCTCTTGCTGAACCCCCATTATTTCTTGGTATTTCATCAATAAATTCATCCAAAACCGTTATTATCACCTTTTGATTTTTCTTAGCATTAATTTTTTCCAATGTCTTAACAGAACTTCCATCATAATATCCCTGTAATGCAAGCATAATCAGCACCCTCTTTCTTTATATACTAATAATTATATCTATATATTACACCCACAAAATATCTTTACGGCAACTACCAAATTAGTGAAACAATATTGTATTCTTTAATATGAAAAAGGTTATTTACTAGAAACCATTAACTACATCTCTTCCGGACATTCCATACCTAATAAACCGCATGCCTCACACAAGATTTTCTGTACCATATCTGTCAAAATCAAACGTGCGTTTTTCTCTTTTCCTTCTGCCTGCAAAATAGTGCAATCATGATAAAACTTATTAAAAGCTGTTGCTAACGATATTACATACCTTGCAACTACAGACGGTTCATTTTTCTCTGCCGCATTAATAACTGCATCCTCGTAACCAGCTAATACTTTTACCAAATTATAAGTCACATCATCTGTTAAAGCCTCAAAATCAACTTCACTAACCTCTACCATTTTATCCGCTTTACGCAACACGCTCTTTGCGCGTGCATAAGTATATTGTGCATATGGTCCGGTAGTTCCATCAAAGTTCAAAACTTCCTTCCACGAGAAATCAACATTCTTGATTCGCTGATTAAATAAATCATGGAAAATAATTGCTCCCACACCAACTTTTTTCGCAATTTCTTCTTTATCCGTCAACGAGGGATTCTTTTCTATTATCGCATTATAAGCACGCTCTATTGCCTCTTTCAAAATATCTTCTGCATAAATAATATTACCACCACGTGTTGAAAGTTTTTCTCCTGCAAGACTAACCAATCCATATGGAACATGAATCAATCCATCCCACCAATCATATCCCATCACTTCAATAGCTGTAAAAATTTGTTTGAAATGAAGAGATTGTTCTAGCCCTGTCACATATAAGCACTTTTCAAAATCATATGTTTCCTTACGATAAAGAATTGCAGCAATATCACGGGAGTGATAAGTGGTTCCTCCATCACTTTTAGTAATTAAACAAGGGGGCATATCATATTTCTCCAAATCAATTACTTGCGCCCCTTGACTCTCAACTAGCAAATCCATTTCTTTCAATTTCTCCACTAATGTCGGCACCTTGTCACGATAGAAACTTTCACCCAAATAAGAATCAAATGATATTCCTAGCAAGTCATAAATACGTTCAAATTCAACCATACTGATGTCCTTGAACCAATTCCAGATTTCTAATGCTTCAAAATCATTTTGCTCCATTTTTACAAACCATTCTCGTGCCTCTACAATTAAGTTCTCATTAGTTTCTGATTCATCATTAAACTTCACATAAATACGCAGTAATTCCTCTATTCCCTTTTCTTTTACCAGTTCTTCACTGCTCCACAATTTGTATGCAACAATCAATTTACCAAACTGAGTTCCCCAGTCACCTAAATGATTGATTCGTACCACATCATATCCTAACTTTTGATAAATCTTATATAAAGAGTTTCCAATTACTGTTGTACGCAAATGTCCCACATGAAAGTTCTTTGCAATATTTGGCGATGAATAGTCCATACACACCGTTTTTCCGCTACCAATCTGCGACACTCCGTGCTTGTCTTTTTGCAACGACTCAAAGCACTTTTTGACAAATAAAGCACGTTTCAAGTGAATATTACAATATGCCCCTACGCTCTCTACTTTTTCAATTCCCAATTCAGCTTTCTGTTCATTCAAGTTTTCTACCAGCTCAGCTGCAATCTGCATAGGGTTTTTACGCATTTTCTTAGCCATTGAAAAACAAGGCAAAGCTAAATCTCCCATTTTTTCTTCCGGCGGAATCTCCATTGTCTTCATCAATTCCTCTTCCGGCATTTCTACTAATACTTTTGATAAATACTGACAAATCTTCTTTTTCATAGTAACCTCCATTAATTCTGATATTTGTAAATAGATAAAAAAAGAACCGCAATGGAATTAGCTTTTTGCTAAATCTATTACGGTTCTGTATCTACAACATTTATAAACAGCAACCGCACAGAAACAAGACGTACACCCTTGTAACCATGCGGAAATAAACAATGATTACAAGAACTTACGTCTTCTTTCTCTACGTCTTAAACTGTTCATACAAAATGTGTTCATACTTTTATCCTCTTTAAATTTGATATTTACGATAATAGCACATAGCTCATATGATTGCAATACTTTTCTATTTTTCATAATATTGCATATCCTCATTGATATCTGAACATAATTATGCAATAATTGTGTCAAAGAAAGGAGTGAATATCATGCCACTTATTATGCCTATTAAAGATTTACGCAATACAACCGAGATTTCTAATATCGCACACAAAGAACAGGAGCCTATTTTTATTACCAAAAACGGATATAGCGACTTGGTTGTTATGAGCAGTGAACTATATGATAAATTCGCAAGAATGAATCGCATCGACCAAACAATCTTCGAGTCTGAGCAGGAAATTGCTAACGGAGCAGAAGCAGTCGACGCAGAAATAGTTTTTGCGGAATTGGAGAAAAAACATTTTGGATAAATACAACGTAAAGGTCAACCCTAGAGCAATCCGTGAATTAGACTGCATTTATGAGTATATCGCAAACGAGAAATTGGCTCCTGAAAATGCCAAAGAACAAACTGACCGAATTAAAAAAGCCATTTTAAGCTTAGATACCTTTCCTCAATCCCACCAAGAGCGAAACGAAGGCAGATATGCCGGAAAAGGCTACCGACAATTACTGATTGATAACTATATGGCTATTTTTCGCATCGATGAACCAAGCAAAACCGTTTATGTAGTAACAATACAGTATCAGGGACGGAATCTATAAAGAAAGCACCAAATGACGCTACAAATCATTTGGTGCTTTCTCTGAGTCAAAAATTATTTACCATAATTCTAACGAATCCTCCGTATCAATCCACATTTGCATAGTCCCATCAAGATACAACCTTGCATAAAGTCATAATCGACTATATATCTATCCGCTATCGGATAAAGCCGGCAACGGTATTGGTATCAGAAGCATTATCTTTTCCACTAACAGTATTGTCAGGATACATATCATAAGACTGTATCTCACAGGGTATTTTGATAAACTGTATAGCACATAGCTTTTCATAGATATACTCTTTACCATTTTCATGCGATTTATGGAATTCTCCATATCCTAACCTCTATTTTTCTACAAACTCTTTTCCATTAAATTCAAATCTTATAAAATTACTATAATTCCCTTTTTCTTCTATATGATACGAAAAAGAATAAACATTCCATTTATCATTTTGGCCACCCTAGCCTATTTGTGTTACAGAACCATTTGTCCAATTATATTTTTTTGATATATACTTTTTAAATGAACTTAATTCTGAAGATTCTTTAATTGCTTTAAGAGCATCTTTTCTATTTGCCCAATAGCTTTCATTTAAATCTATAGAACCGTCGGGTTTATAAACAACATGATCTTCAACAACTTCTGGCTCAGGATCTGGTTGTGGTTTAGGATCAGGATTTGGAATTGGAGCAGGCTCTGGCTGAGGTTCTGGAGCTGGTGTTGCAGGAGCTTCTGCTTCAGGTTCATTATATTCCTGTTGTAAATTGTTACCACTATTGTCACCTGCCAAATTATTATTCTCAGCAGCGTTATTCTCTTCTGCTTTTGCTTCCTCCATAACATTTTCATCAGATTTTTCTGTATCACCTTCAACTATTTCAGCAGAGTCAGCTTAATTACTATCTTTTGTTGTCACATTTTCATCTGACATCATTTCCTTAGTTTTATTATCTGATATTGTCTCACTGCTCTGGTTGTTTAATGCCACTGCATCATCATTCTGACCGCTATTACTAACTGATGAAATTTTAATAACTATCGCAGCAATAAGCACAATAATAATAATTACAATTCAACTTATAATGCTGATACATACTTTTTTATTATTTAGCATTAGTTCTTTTATTTTCATAACATTTCGCTTTCTTTAAACTCTGATAATAAAGCTTCTGTATCCCCGGCTGATAAAGGAGCTTCTGTACCTTGGTCAGTTACAGTAAATTCTTGTACCAATTACTCCACGCCCTTAAATATAACATTTCTTACCGGATTAAGCGCAAATAAAAGTATCATTCCAATAACACCGCACACTACGAATTCACTTGCACCTATTGTCACAAAGAACATAGCAAATATCCCCTCTGAACCATAAGCATATTTTAATACAAATGGTACTATAAGTGTATTCGCAATAATTGGTGGTAATGGTGCAAGCCACTTATTCTTTCTTAACGCATAAGTTCCTATTGCACCAATAAGTGTAGCAATACTTCCAAATATTATATCCCATATAGCTGCACCACCTAAGATGTTAGATAACAGACAGCCTACGAACAGTCCCGGTATCGCCGCCGGTGTGAAATAAGGCAGGATTGTAAGTGCCTCTGCTATTCTGAACTGTATAGGTCCGAAGCTGCAATAGTTAAACATAATAACAAGCACAACATAAAGTGCCGCAATCACAGCCGCCTGTGTAATAAAGGCAACCTTAAACTGTGTGCTTTTAATATTTCTATTACCACTATTATTTTTGCTATTATTTTTATTATCATTTTCAGGAATACTTCTATCTGTACCCTCTTTATCCTTAAATAAAATACTCATTTTTATACTCCTTTAGTTTTGTTTTTTGTGTGGAAGGTTTCGAACACACATTATTATAATCACTGGATATATGAGACATATCCACTAATAAAATTCCGTATATACCACATTCTAAGACACGTTATAAGACGGACAGAAGTGTAAATATCTGCCCGCCTTAATCTTATATGTCACTATATTTATATGCTGTTAATTAAAGAGTTACACCCTGCTTAAAGATAGCTAAATCGTGGAAGCCAGCGATTTCAGCCTTTACCTTCTTACCAGAAGCAACATCTAATACAAGCTGGAAGAGCTCCTTAGCTGCATCTTCAAGTGGAAGGTCATCTGTTACAATTCTTCCTGCATTGAAGTCTATCCAGTTGCTCTTATTGCCAGCAAGTCTTGAGTTAGTAGCAATCTTTACTGTAGGTACTGGTGATGCAAATGGTGTTCCACGTCCTGTTGTGAAAAGAACCATCTGTGCTCCTGCTGCTGCACAAGCTGTTGAAGCAACAAGGTCATTACCAGGTGCACTAAGAAGGTTAAGACCCTTATCAGATACTCTTTCACCATAAGCTAATACACCCTTAACAAGTGATGAACCAGACTTCTGTGTACATCCAAGTGACTTATCTTCAAGTGTTGTAATACCACCATCCTTGTTTCCTGGTGATGGATTCTCATAGATTTCCTGACCATTCTTGATGAAGTATTCCTTAAAGTCATTGATAAGGTGAACTGTCTTCTCGAAAAGCTCCTTGTTAGCACATCTGTTCATAAGGATAGTCTCTGCACCGAACATCTCTGGAACTTCTGTAAGGATAGTTGTACCACCCTTAGATACGAGCATATCTGAGAAAAGTCCTACTGTTGGGTTAGCTGTGATACCTGATAAACCATCAGAACCACCACACTTCATACCAACGATAAGGTGCTTAGCACTAACCTTTTCTCTCTTAAATGTAGCAGCGTAAGACATAAGTTCCTTCATAATACCTTCAGCAGCTTCCTGCTCATTTTCTACATCCTGAACCTGTAAGAACTTAACTCTGTCTGGGTTAACTTCACCGATATAATCCTTAAGAACTTCAATACGGCTGTTCTCGCAGCCAAGACCAAGTACAAGTACTGCACCAGCATTAGGATGGTTGATAAGGTCAGCAAGTACGTGTCTTGTATTCTCCTGATCCTCTGTTACCTGTGAACATCCATATGGATGTGGGAAAGCAACAACTTCATCAACACCTTCTGGCTTGTTAGCTCTTGCTGTAGCTTCAATTGCTCTTGCTATTGAATTAACACAGCCAACTGTTGGGATAATCCATACTTCATTTCTTACACCAACTGTACCATTTTCACGCATATATCCTTCAAAGAACGCTTCCTCTGTTGGCTCAACATCCTTGTGTCCTTCTGGATTGTATGTATATTCAAGAAGATCACCAAGTGCAGTCTTTAAGTTGTGTGTATGAACCCATCCACCAACTTCTATATCAGCCTGTGCATAACCGATTCTGAAACCATACTTTATAACTGCATCGCCCTTCTTAATAGGCTTGATAACAAACTTATGTCCCTGAGGGATATCTTCTATTGTAGTAACTTCTGTACCAGCAACATTAAGTGTTGTACCCTTAGCGATTGGCTTAAGAGCTACTGCAACATTATCATCTTTATTAATCTTAATAAAATCCTGCATAACTACCTCCTGTAATTAATATAATCTCTATGTACCATTAACCACGTACATCATAGAATTATGAAATTCAATGATTACATTCACATCATAACATTTTTATTATAACAATAAAAGGGTATAAATACACAATACCTCTTACATAACTTAAGGGCGGATGAAAAAGAACACCCGCCCTTATTAATGCTTTAAAATACAATATAAATCAATGCCGAAACTTATATTCAGCTAAGGCTTATGAATACTTTGCTGCAAACTGCCAACGCAATTATGCTAACTTTTCATCATCAAGAGCTAAATCGTTAACTACAGCTCTCATACCTCTTTCTCTGATATCTGCAATATATCCTGTGATAACTTCTTCAAGGTCAAGAACCTTAGTAAGGTCTTCGCCACCGAAGAACTTAGTATTGCTTAAGTAAGCGTGTGTGAATTCAGCTGGTGTCTTACCAGAGTTATCTCTGAAGAAATCAAGTACAGCCTTATCATCTGTTATGTTGTACTCTTCACCGTTTCTGTCACCCTTTAATACAATACCACCGTTGAACTCAGCTTCTGTCTGTGATGTGTAGAAGCTCATAAGTGCTGCGATAGAGAATGTAAGGTACTTAGGAAGCTTATTAAACTTCTTAACATATCCTAAGAATGAAGGAAGACATCTAGCTTCCCACTTAGATACAGAGTTAAGTGAAATGCTTAATAATCTGTGATCTACGAATGGGTTAAGGAATCTGTCGATAACAGCCTTAGCGAATTCTTCACAATCTTCCTTAGAAAGTGAAAGTGTAGGAATAACTTCATTGTAAAGTGTTTCTTCCATATACTTTCTGATAACTGGATCCTTCATAGAGTTCTCTACGTTATCGTTACCAGCAAGGAATGATGCTAATACGAATGATGTATGTGAACCATTAAGGATTCTTACCTTTCTTTCCTTATATGGATGATGATCCTTTGTAAATACTACATTAAGTCCAGCTTCCTTGAATGGAAGTTCCTTCTCAAGCTGTTCAAGTGGAAGGTTAGAATCACTTTCTACAACCCAGAGACCAAACACTTCTGCTCTGTCGATAAGCTGATCTTCATAGCCCCACTCTTCGCAAAGCTTAGCAGCATCTTCCCTTGGATAACCTGGAACAATTCTATCAACAAGTGTTGGGCAGAATGAGCAGTAATTATTAACCCAATCCTTGAATCCATCTTCAAGACCCCAGAGTTCTATAAACTTCATAATGCACTTCTTTAATTCGATACCATTATCAGCGATAAGTTCGCAAGGAAGTAAGATAAGTCCCTTATCTGCTGCTCCGTTGAACTTCTGGTATCTCTTGTAGAGAAGCTGTGTAAGCTTACCAGGATATGTCTTAGGAGGACGAGCATTAGGATCGTTATCTGTCTCGTCAAATACGATACCTGCTTCTGTTGTATTAGAAACGATAAATCTAAGTGTTTCACTTGTACCATATTCAATGTACTTGTCATAATCTTCGATAGCTGCTACAGCATCAACAACAGATGTAATCTGACGTGTGATTTCCTTAGGCTGTCCATCTACGAAACCTCTTAACTGAAGTGTGTACTGGCATTCCTGATCGTGGAATCTTTCAAGTGTACCAAACTCGATTGGCTTAACGATAACAACACCACCATTAAAATCTGTCTTTTCGTTAGTAACATCGAAGATATAATCTACGAATGCTCTAAGGAAGTTACCTTCACCAAACTGCATAACCTTTACAGGTCTGTCAACTGCATGTGTAATACTCTTGTTTAATCTCTGCATATTAAATCTCCTTTTTCTACAGGGTATCTTATCCCTGATTATTAACCAGTAAATGGTATCTTGAAGTGCATGTAAGCGCTTTCATAATCTTTCAATAACTATGATATACTTAAATATGACTTTCGTCAATAATTATTTTTGTATACATGATTAGCGTATACATGATTAACGACATAAATGGTCATATGGCTAAAGTACAATAAAAATACACTTACACACTTGCTTTTATAATAATACCATTGTATAATCAGATTATCAATATGTAAGTGCTTACATTTAACATTTATGCACCCACAGGAGTCGGATATGAATATATATGATGTTTCCAAGAAAGCTGGTGTTTCCATTGCCACTGTTTCAAGAGTTCTTAACGGCAACGCCAATGTATCTTCAAAAACCAAAGATAAGGTTCTTGCCGCTATTAAAGAGCTTGATTACACACCTAACGTATTTGCAAGAGGCTTAGGTCTTAATACAATGAAAACCATCGGTATCATGTGTATTGATTCATCAGATATTTATCTTGCCAATGCAGTATATTATCTTGAACAGGAATTAAGAAAATATGGATATGATTCCATACTCTGCTGCACGGGTAAAGATTATAGCAATAAGAAGAAATATCTTGAGCTTCTCTTAAGCAAACGTGTTGATGGTGTTATCCTTACTGGTTCACAGTTTGTTGAAAACACTGGTTCACACACCAATGATTATATTATTGATGCTGCTAGAGATATCCCGATAGTTCTTGCCAACGGATACCTTGATGCCCCTAATATATATTCTGTTATGTGCAATGATGAAATTGCGATTTATAACGCAACAAAACTCTTGATTAATAACGGACATCGTAATATAGTCTACTTATATACAAGCAGGTCATATAGTGGAATGAACAAGTATTCCGGTTATATGAAAGCTTTAAAAGAAGCTGCTATCAGTCTCCCACACCAATACAGCCATCTATGTGGAAAAAACATTTCACATGCGAAAGAATATCTTAATGAGCTTTATGATAGCAATATTCCTTTTGATGCTGTAGTAACCTCTGATGACTCACTTGCAGCTGGCGCAGTTAAATATGCACACGCCCACTCTATCAGTGTTCCTGATGAGCTTGAGATTATTGGTTATAACAACTCGGTTCTTTCCATATGCACTGAACCAGAGCTTACATCTATTGACAGCCACGTTGAACAGCTTTCAACTAAAGCAGTAGATGTTCTTATGAAGGTATTGTGCGGTGAATCTGCTGATAAACACAGCATTATCACTGCTGATATTATAAAACGCAATACAACACATTTTTAATTCACAGGAGGATTAAGAACTATGAAACAATTCATGGACAAAGACTTTTTACTTTCAACACCTACAGCACAGCATCTCTTCCACGACTATGCTGACAAGATGCCTATCGTTGATTATCACTGTCATATCAACCCTAAGGAAATCGCAGAAGACAGAAAGTTCGAGAATATTACACAGGTATGGCTCGGCGGTGACCACTATAAGTGGCGTCAGATGAGAACTAATGGTGTTGATGAGAAGTATATCACAGGTGATGCTTCTGATCGTGAAAAGTTCCAGAAATGGGCTGAAACACTTGAAATGGCTATCGGTAACCCTCTTTACCACTGGAGCCACCTTGAGCTTCAGAGATACTTCGGTTACTACGGTATCTTAAATGGTGATACAGCTGAAGAAGTATGGAATCTTTGCAACGCTAAGTTACAGGAAGATTCTATGTCAGTAAGAAACCTTATCAAGAAGTCTAACGTTAAGTTAATCTGTACAACTGATGATCCTGTTGATTCACTCGAATGGCATAAGGTATTAGCTGCTGATGATACATTTGATGTAAAGGTTCTTCCAGCATGGAGACCTGACAAGGCTATGAACATTGAAAAGCCAGATTATCTTGACTATCTTAACACATTATCAGATGTAAGCGGAATCAAGGTTAACTCTTTCGCTTCTCTTATGGATGCTTTAAGAAACAGAATGCAGTTCTTTGATTCAATGGGCTGTTCAGTATCTGACCACGCTCTTGAATATGTTATGTATAAGCCTTACACAGATGCAGAAATCGAAGCTATATTTGCTAAGAGATTATCAGGTGAAGCTATCACAACAGAAGAAATGAACAAGTTCAAGACAGCATTCATGGTATCTGTTGGAAAGGAATACAACAAGCTTAACTGGGTAATGCAGATACATTATGGTACAATCCGTGATAACAATGTATTCAGATACAATCAGTTAGGTCCTGATACAGGTTTTGACTGCATCAACACATATGACTGTTCAGCAGAGATGGCTCAGTTCCTCAATGCTCTTAACAGCACAGATGAACTTCCTAAGACTATCATCTACTCACTTAACCCATCAGTTAATGCTGCTATTGGTACTGTCATTGGATGTTTCCAGGATTCTAAGGCTGTTGGTAAGATTCAGCAGGGTTCAGCATGGTGGTTCAATGATCATAAGGTTGGTATGACTAATCAGATGACAAGCCTTGCTAACTTAAGCTTACTTGGTAACTTCATCGGTATGCTTACAGATTCAAGAAGCTTCTTATCTTACACAAGACATGAATACTTCAGAAGAATCATGTGCGAACTTATCGGTGGATGGGTTGAAAATGGTGAATACCCTAACGATGAAAAGACTCTTAAGAAGATTGTTGAAGGCATCTCTTACAACAATGCAGTTCGTTACTTTGGTTTCGACTTATAATTAGCAGTCTGACCGACTAATAAGAAATAATAACAATAATAAAAGGATAAATGATAATGCTGCTAATCAGCTTATCACTTATCCTTTTTTAGCATTTTCTTACTTTCATACATTTTCTTATCAGCCCTGCTTCTGGTTGATTCGAAATCTTCATCCTTCTCGTTGTCATATTCTGCATATCCACAGGCTATATGTACATTAAAACCAACTATTCCAAGCTTCTCGGTTATCTGCTTTTCACGCCATCTAAGACGTTTTTTATATTTTTCTATATCAAACCGCTTATTTTTCCTGATTATAGCACAGAATTCATCTCCTCCTATACGATAACATTTTCCGTACTTTCCAAATATCTCCCTGATAAGCTTTGCAGATGCTTCTATATAAACATCACCTGCCGCATGTCCAATATTATCATTACAGTATTTTAGATTATTAAGATCAAACGTAACAATAGCATATCCGTTATAATCTTTCGTATTCTGCTCCCATTGTTCAAACGCTGACCTGTTATAAAGGCCTGTCATGGCATCTTTTTCAGCCATTTCTTTATAAAACGCTGCTTTCTGTCCATCCCTTATCATTTCAAGTACCTCAGATACAATTTCATATCCAAGAAGAACTATAAATATAAGTATACCAAACTTACCTATCACATCTATTTCCTGCACATGCCTATAGTACGCATATAAATCCACAAGCATAGAACTACTCAATGCAACTACAGCTATAATATTCGACTTTACTTTTCTGTCAAAGCCATTTTTTATAATTCTGTCAACAACAACCCCACAAAAATATAACAAAGCGATAATAAGCATTATATGTATAAACAAAACAGTTCTTTTAAGCTCTGCTATTCCTGTAATATGTAGTATAATGAGCACTATATCCATTAATGAAAATATAGTACATAATGCATTGCTCACTGTTGTTGTATGTATATGAAAGAAATTCTTTTCAGCCTGCACAAAAGGTATTGGAAGCATCATAAGCAGCACATAACCCATAAGTGAAGCCAGCTTTCTGTCTGCTATAAAAAGCATGGCAATACTTGTTTCATTGAGAGACCATGCACCTATCAGCATCGCAAATATACCAAAATAAAGCAGTGCCTGTGTCTGTGAAATCCTCTTATTACATATAATCCACAACATAATCATAGCTATACCAACAAGTATAATTAGTGCACTTAACACCGCTGGTAAAAAAGCCTCAGAAATTAATTCTTTTAATATACGTGCTTCATCACCATATTCAAATGTTGTTTCTTTTTGTTTAACACCTTCATACACATTAGTAAGTTTTACTTTCACATCGGTTGTATATGATGGTATGTTAACAATCGAATAATTAGTTCCTGTTGTTGTACCATATACCGACTTATGTGCTTTTACATAATATATAAGATTATCGTTAGCATATACTTCTATCTCCTGGTGCCTGCTGATAAAATATATAGCCATGTTATCACTTGATGCAGTACTTAACTTCAGACTATATTCGACTGTTCCGTCTCCTATGTATTCTTTTTTATCTGGTTCTATCACCATCTTTATCTTGTCATCCGCTGGTGTCTTAATATCTACTTTGCTAAATATAAAACCCGAAAAAAGATAAAACAAAAAGCCAAATAGAAAAAAGAAATACATAATTCTGTTAACCATTTCAACATTCTTCATATATAATCCTCTCTGAAGGCATTATTCTATTATCCTTAAAATCTATATTCTATGATACTTTAAATCGGCTTTATTTTCAATTTTTCTTTAATTTTCTTTAATTTTCTTCAATTTTATTCAATTTCTTTCAATTTTACTTAATTTCATTCAACATTATGCATGTTTAATAAGACTTTCAACATTAAATAAACTAGGCTTCAAAGTCAGCTGATGTATTGATAAAATCGAAATCAACAATCAATACGTAGAATACCAAACCATAATTCTCGCTATGTACTAATCTGCCATAATCAAGGACATTCTTATATTCACCACTTTTAGTAGCCATCCTGTATCTGACATAATCATTTACTTTATTTTCATTAATCGATATCTGTTCCCATATACGCTTTTCAACACCCTTAAAATCATCAGGATGAACAAGACCATTAAAATGCTTTCCTGAAAATTCAAAGAAATCATCTAAATCATCGCATCCTACAAGTCTTAGCATTTCATTGTTAGCATATAAAATCTGTTCATCACTTTTATCAGCCTTATATATGAAAAATGCCCCCGGAAGATTGTTTGAAATATCATTAAGCTTAAAACCAAGCTGTGAACGCTTAGAATCTGATACACGATAACTTGCCCTATATGGAAGGCATCCATGCTTTCCACGCAGCTTAACCTCATATAATGCTATATCTGCATACCTTAACAATTCAGAACCCTTGTGTGCATATGTAGGATACTCCACATAACCTAACGAGATGCTATACTTATATTCTTTCCCTTTATGCTGGAACGTACGTTTTTTCATTGTAAAGCTTTCTATCAGACTCTTTGCCTCTTCCTCATTACAATCCTTTATAAGCATACAAAACTCATCGCCACCATTTCTTCCAATGACAGCATTTTCTGGAAACTCTTTTTTCATGTCCGTTGCCAGTTGAATAAGCACCTGATCTCCTACCTCATGACCATATACATCATTAATAAACTTAAAATTATCCACATCAAGTAATATTGCGATGCTCTTCTTTGATTCATTATTATTTAAATACTTCTCAACCTGCTCATTAAATCCGATTCTGTTAAGCAGTCCTGTAAGTCCATCTGTCAAAGACATCTTCCTGAACTTTTTTCTTTGTTTTTCCATATTCATGAATGCAAATACCAGAACCTCCAGCAATACTATTATGATAACACTTACAATTATAACAGGACTGCTATTGTTATCGTTTTTCCATCCATTCACTGGTGAAACATCAAGCTGCCACTTGCAGCCACCAAGCCCAAATTTGTATGAAACCGGATTATCTAATTCCTGTTTTGAACCAGCTATCACTTTATAATCTGACGATAAAGGCGACTCGGTTTTAGATAGAATATAATCATATCCAAAACTCTCCAGTGCATTCACCGAATCATTAAAAATCTCCGGAGCCTTGATTATAACTATCGCCAACCCCCAGAAATAGCGTTCTCCATATTCATTATAAAGATAAACCGGTTTACGTATAGCAATCCCATCGCCTCCCTGATTAAGCGTAAAAGGACCCTGCATAACAACAATATCGTTTTCTATTCCATACCTGACAATCGCTCCTCTTTTTTCATCATTAACAAGGTTTATCTTACCCGCTTCGTTTCCCTCTTCTGGATATATTTCATTAACAACACCATCTGGTGCTAACTGAATACTTTGTACATAATCTGCCATCATACTACTAGCGATTGTACTGAACTTATTGACCACACCATTCTCACTTATAAGGAGCTGTTCAATAGAATATGTTATTCCAGCTCCTAAATTAAGATTGTTTATCATACGGTCAGCATATGTAACAGCATTCAGACTTGCTTTAGTTCTTGTCTTCTCATATTCCATTCTGTTAATTTCCGCAACTATAGCATGTAATATTATTATACCACATATTAACACTACTAATGGTAATATACGCCACCTGTTACCAGAATATTTTTTTGTTCCATACTCCATAATCATACATTCCTAAATCAATCTATATTCTAATACAATTCCCACTATGTATTCCCTTATATATTGATATCATGATTAACAAAATACGCTTAACTTTGTTTTTTATTCTTTCTATAACATATAAAAAAGAAAATTTATTATTTACCAATCACTAAGTATGTATTATAGTACACGATAATAATCATATCAACTAAAATTTTTATTTTTGTTTTTTTGTTTTTGCGTTGTTTGCGTGATAAAATAACACCCCTTTTGCAGTTTCTTTTTAATTATACAACAATCCGAAGTCTATAAGAAAAATTTCTGTCGACGTGACGTGGACTTGATGGTGCTATTATAAGTCCACATTGATTTTTCAAACTAAAAAGAGGACTCTTAGAAAATATCTAAAAGTCCTCAAAACCGCTTATTTACTATCTTTTAATTAAAACTTGCCTTCATCAGCAGCCTGCTGTACAGAAACAGCAACAGCAACTGTAGCACCAACCATAGGGTTGTTACCCATACCGATAAGACCCATCATTTCTACGTGGGCAGGAACTGAAGATGAACCTGCGAACTGGGCATCTGAGTGCATACGTCCCATAGTATCTGTCATACCATAAGAAGCAGGACCTGCTGCCATGTTATCTGGGTGAAGTGTACGACCTGTACCACCACCTGAAGCTACTGAAAAGTACTTCTTGCCAGCTTCAAGTCTTTCCTTCTTGTATGTACCTGCAACTGGATGCTGGAATCTTGTAGGGTTTGTTGAGTTACCTGTTATAGAAATATCAACATTTTCCTTCCACATGATTGCAACACCTTCTGTTACGTCATTAGCACCATAGCAGTTAACCTTAGAACGAAGTCCGTCAGAATATGCGATTCTTTCGATTTCCTTAACTTCGCCTGTAGCATAATCCATCTCTGTCTCAACGAATGTGAATCCGTTAATTCTTGAGATGATCTTAGCAGCGTCCTTACCAAGACCGTTAAGAATAACTCTAAGAGGTTTCTGTCTAACCTTGTTAGCCTTCTCTGCGATACCGATAGCACCCTCAGCAGCAGCGAATGATTCGTGACCTGCTAAGAAAGCGAAACATTCTGTATCTTCTTCAAGAAGCATCTTACCAAGGTTACCATGTCCAAGACCAACCTTTCTCTGGTCAGCAACTGAACCTGGAATACAGAATGCCTGAAGACCTTCACCAATAGCTGCAGCAGCTTCTGAAGCCTTTCTAGCACCCTTCTTGATTGCAATAGCTGCACCTACGATGTAAGCCCAGCAAGCGTTTTCAAAACAGATAGGCTGAATGCCCTTTACCATGTTGTATACATCTAAACCAGCATCTTTAGTAATCTTCTCAGCTTCTTCTATAGATGAGATACCATAGCTGTTAAGTACAGCGTTGATCTGGTCAATTCTTCTCTCATATGATTCAAATAATGCCATTATATTCGTCCTCCTTACTTAACCTCTTCATCTGTTCTAGGATCAATAATCTTAACTGCATCAGCAACACGACCATACTGTCCAGCTGCCTTCTCATATGCTGTGTTAGGATCATCACCCTTCTTAATGAAGTCTGTCATCTTACCAAGGTTAACGAACTTATAACCAATAATCTGATCATCCTTATCAAGAGCGATACCTGTTACATATCCCTCTGCCATCTCTAAGTAACGTGGTCCCTTTGCAAGAGTACCATACATAGTACCAACCTGTGAACGAAGTCCCTTACCAAGATCCTCAAGACCAGCACCAACTGCTAAACCGCCTTCTGAGAAAGCACTCTGTGTTCTGCCATATACAATCTGTAAGAATAATTCTCTCATAGCTGTATTAATAGCATCACATACTAAGTCTGTATTTAAAGCTTCCATAACAGTTAAGCCTGGTAAGATTTCAGCTGCCATAGCTGCTGAATGTGTCATACCTGAACATCCGATTGTTTCAACTAAAGCTTCCTGAATAATACCTTCCTTAACGTTTAATGTAAGCTTACATGCACCCTGCTGAGGAGCACACCAGCCAACACCATGTGTAAAACCTGAAATGTTCTTAACTTCCTTATTCTGTACCCACTTTCCTTCTGTAGGAACTGGAGCAGCGCCATGATGAACGCCCTGTGCTACTGGACACATGTTTTCAACTTCCTGTGTATAAATCATCTTATTACTCCTTTCGTTAGTTAAGGGATTCATACATAATTATGAACCCCTTTATCACTTGTGTTATTTTCTCACATCACAATGCTTAAGTCAATTATGATTGTGTAAAAAATATCAAAAATTATCAAAAATGTAATTACATCATAGATATTATATAACTAAAACCATTAAAGTTCAAACTTATCAATAGCCTCTGTAAGATGTGAAGCTATATCATCAAGTTCAACTGTAAACTGGTTAAGTGTATGCATAGTAGCATTAACCTCTTCTGCTGAAGCTGATACTTCTTCTGAAGCTGCTGCTGTTTCTGTAGATACAGAAGCTACATCCTCCATGCTCTTAACTACATTCTCACGGCTTGCATCCATCTGCTCATTAAGCGAAGCTATATTGTCAAGTCCTTCCTTAAGCGCATTGACAGCATCTGATATATGTCCGAAGAGCTCCTTGGCTGCATTGATAGACTTATTCTGTTCATCAATAATCTCAACACTTTCATCCATAGTTTTTTCTGCCACTACTGACTTAGCTGAGATTTCCTTTACAATCTGCTTAATCTCATCGGTTGATGCTTGTGACTGTTCTGCAAGCTTTCTTATCTCATCTGCTACTACTGCAAAACCTCTTCCGCTCTCACCAGCTCTTGCTGCCTCGATGCTTGCATTAAGCGAAAGCAGATTAGTCTGCTCTGTAATCTCTGTTATCGCATCTGATATAAAGTTAATCTTTTCTATGCTTTCAATCATCTCATTAACTACATTCTTTGAGAATCTTGAGTTATCCTTAGACTTCTCGCCCTTATCTATAAGATCATCAACTATTGTAATACCCTTATCACTAAGTGTCTTAGTCTCAACTGACATATCGTTTATATCGCTTACATAAGCCTTAGTTTCATGAAGCTTAGATGCAAGAAGTTCTACTTCAGATGTTGCCTTCTGTGTACTTTCTGCCTGACCAGAAGCACCAATAGACACACTCTGAATAGCCTCAGATACCTGATTAACAGTCTCAGTTGTTGACTCACTTACCTGTGATATCTTCTTAGATGCATCTATAAGGACACCTGACTTTTCCTCAACTCCCTTGATAAGACCAGCTATCTGATCTGCCATATCATTGTAGTTTTTCTCAACCTGTCCGAATTCGTCCTTCCTCTTTACTTCTATTCTGTGTGTAAGATCACCATCAGCCATCTTACCCATAGCAGTGTTAATCTTCTTAAGCTCTTTAGAGATTGACCTTGCTGTTATAAGAGCAATAGCAACACCTATTATGATTCCTATTATTGAAAGAAGCATTGTCCTGTTTCTGATGCTGTCTACAATTGTCTGTGTCTCTGACTCGCTTATAAATCCCATAAGAGTCCAGCCTGTAACTGCATCCTTAGACGTTACAATATGAAGGCTTTCACCATTTACTTTTTCATCAAAAGAAAATGTTGTATCAAGCTTGTCATCACCAAGTCCCTTTATAGTATTCCAGCATTCAAGCTTAGTAACATCATCTACATATGTATTCTTGTCATTATTAACAAGAATCTTGCCTTCCTTATTAACGAGGAGGACATAACCTGTATCAAGAAGACCTATATTTCTTACATAATCTTCAACCTCTGAGAAGTCAATATTAAGGCCTACCGCTCCATAGTTACTGTTATCTGTATACTTTATTTCCTGGGACACAGTAAATATAGTCTTTCCAGATTTTGAATCCTTATATGGATCTGAAAATACTGAATATATAGAATTCCTTGCCTTTGAACCTATACATGCTTTATACCATGACTGGTTCGTATCATTAACATCTCTTGTTAATCCACCCTTGTTGCTTGTCTTACCTGTATCTGGATTAATCTCTGTCCAGCCATCTACTCTAAGACCTGTTTTAGTAGTAAAAAATGCAAGCTCAGCTCCATTAGTTACCTTTACTGATGCAACAAGTGAATCCTTGATTGCTGTTACATTGGTATCAATATCGCCTCTGTCTTCGAGATGCTTTATCTCATTCTTACGCGTAAGAAGATCAACTGGCTGTGAAAGAGTCTTTAAATATGTTGTAAACCCTTCCTGTGCTGCCTCAAGTGTCTGCTCACTAGTCACTTTAGTATTTCCGTTAATAGCTGTTCTTGTCTTATTTAGAGAACCAAGCGATACAAGAATTATTGATACGCATATCGCTACTACAAAAGATAATACAAGCTGAGCACCAATCCCTTTGAAAGTTTTCATACTTTTACCTCACTATCCTTATCCTTTAATATTAACCATAATAAATGATACTTTGATTAATTATATGGTTAACCATGTAATACTTTTTTGCAAAATAACTATACTTTTGCATATCTACTATACTATGATAGCATAAATTATTTATTTTACAAGGGGTGTTTCTGTATGTTATTATATTAACATTTTTAATATTTTTTAATGATATCACCCTGTTTTTTGTAGATTGAACCTGCTGGAACAAAGCCTCTTACACTCGAAAGCGGATATATATTACTCTCTTTTCCTACTATTGTTCCTGGATTAAGAACACTTCCGCATCCAACCTCGACATAATCACCAAGAAAAGCACCTATCTTCTTAATTCCAGTATCCACGTTTTCATCTGGTCCTTTTATTGTTATTAATTTCTTATCTGATTTAACATTAGATGTTATTGAGCCTGCTCCCATATGTGCCTTATAGCCAAGTATTGAATCACCTACGTAGTTATAATGCGGAACCTGTACTCCATCGAATAATATTACATTTTTAAGTTCTGTCGAGTTACCTACTACTGCACCTTCACCAACTATAGCTTTTCCTCTTATAAATGCACAATGTCTTATCTGTGCGCCTTTACATATTATTGCCGGACCTGCAATATATGCGGATTCAAACACATCTGCTTCTTTATGAATCCATACATTTCCATCTTTTTTAATATATTCATCCTCCGGAAGGGTTCTGCCAAGTTCTACTATATAGTCTCCTATCTTTGACAGTACCTCCCATGGATATATGCATCCATCAAAAACAGATGCTGCTATTGTCCTGTCAAGACTATATAGCTCCTTTATAGTTATAGACTCATTCATGATATCAATCCTCTTTTCTTTATATTTATAATGATGCCATGTACAATGGTTCTAAGTCTACTCCACTGTAACACTCTTTGCAAGATTCCTTGGCTTATCTACATCGTTGCCCTTAAGAACTGCTGTGTAATATGCTATAAGCTGAAGTGGAACTGCTGCCGTCATAGGCATAAATATTTGTTGAGTATCTGGAAGGCTTATTATTATATCTGCAACTCCTTCTTCTATCTCCACCTCTGAGCCTGCAACAAGAATAACAAATGCCCCTCTTGCCCTGGCTTCTTTAATATTACTTATAGTCTTTTCAACAAGATCCATCTGTGTAGCCACAGCAATAACTGGCATATTCTCTGTAATAAGAGAAATAGTTCCATGCTTTAACTCACCAGCAGCATATGATTCTGAATGAATATATGATATTTCTTTAAGCTTAAGCGAGCCTTCCATACTTGATGCATAATCAAGTCCTCTTCCTATATATAAAAGACTGTCTGCGTTCATCAGCTTAGAGGCTGCATACTGGCACTTTTCCTTAAGAGTAATAGCCTCCTCAAGGACAAATGGCATATTTTCAAGATATTCTGTATATTTTTCACATTCTTCTTTTGTTATTTTGTTTCTTGCAAAAGCCAGCTCAAACGCTATAAGGTACATTATAGCTATCTGTACCATATATGCCTTTGTTGAGGCAACAGATATTTCAGGGCCAGCGTGTGTATACACAACCATATCAGCCTCTCTTGCTATAGATGAGCCTTTAACATTAACAATAGCCATAGTATCTGCACCCCTCTGCTTTGCAAGCTCTAAAGCAGCCTTTGTGTCAGCAGTTTCTCCCGACTGTGATATAACTATCATAAGATCGCCTTCACCTATAAGCGGATCCCTATATCTGAATTCGGATGCTATATCAACAACAACAGGAACCCTTACAAGCTTCTCTATAACATACTTTCCAACCATTCCTGCATGCATAGCTGTTCCACAGGCTACTATATATATATTCTTATAATCCTTTAATTTTTCCTTATCAAAACCTTCTGCTGTAAAATCAGGCATATGATTCTGTATTCTTGGTGTAATAGTTGTTTTAACAGCTGTAGGCTGCTCATGAATCTCTTTAAGCATAAAATGCTCGTATCCACCCTTTTCTGCGGCGTCAACATCCCAGTCAGCTGTATTTATTTCCTTAAAAACTTCATTTCCATGAACATCAAAAAATCTTATTGAATCCTTCTTTACTTCTGCTATATCATTCGTATCAAGAAGATAATAATTTCTTGTATAGTGAATAATAGCTGGCACATCAGATGCTATAAAGTTTTCATTTTCTCCTGCACCTACTATAAGCGGGCTGTCTTTTCTTACAGCATATAATGTGTCAGGAAAATCCCTGAACAGTATGCCAAGAGCATATGAACCCTTAATCTCCCCTATAACCTTAGATATAGTTGTAAGTGGATTTCCATCATAATAATAATCAAGAAGCTTTGCCACTGTTTCAGTGTCAGTCTCACTCACAAAGCTATATCCTTCACCTATAAGAAACTCCTTTATCTGTTTATAATTCTCAATAATGCCATTGTGTACTATTGACACTCTTTTATTTCCATGTGGATGTGAATTAATATCTGATGGTTCTCCATGTGTTGCCCATCTTGTATGACCAATTCCACAGTGTCCAACAGGCTTGCCATCCCTCGCCATTTTATCAACAAGATTAGAAAGTCTTCCCTTACATTTTTCTACTTTAATAGTTCCATGTTCAAGCTTTGACAAACTGTCCAAAAGTATCGGAGCAGCCTGGTGTTTACCTATAAATCCAACTATTCCACACATATTTTTTTGTAGTCTCCTTTATTATCTGCATAAAATCATAAACATTTTTTATTATATTTAATTTTTTAGGAAATTGCAACATAAATAGAGCCTTAATCTCCTGAAAATAAAATAATATCGACAAGCACAGCTTTTTTTCTTTCCTCTCTTGAAACCTGACGCAATAAACTATATAATGAAATTATCTTACAATAAAAACAGCAAAAACAAATCAATTATGAAACAATGGAGGTATTATTTTATGAGCGATACACAAAATTCAAGTTTTTCACTTTTAAACCAGAAAGAGATTGATTCCCTCATAGGTTTCCTCTCAGAACAGAAAAATTCTTTAAACAGTGATGTTTTAAGTCAGACAAGCATAGATAAACTTATTAAACTTATTTCAAGTGACAGTGACAGGATTATCACCGATGTGTTTGATCCATTTGCACATGTTGACAATTCCGTACTTGCCACACTCGGATTCAGAGAGGATGTGTCACAGCTTTGTGAGCTTAAATTTGCCGTAGACGAATCAAATGACTACATTATACTCACAGCTTACAATACAGTTACAAAGAAAGAGCTTATCATAACTCCAAATCTTATAAATGCCAACGATACAAAAGACTGGGGCTGCTCTATCTCACCTGTATTCTTCAACCGCATTGCTAAAGTATTTTCATTCAAATATACTCAGCAGACACATGATGCTGTATGCAACTGCTTTGCAAAGCATACATACGGTGATGCACATCATAAGATTCCTGAAATCTATCTCCCTGTCAATGAAAAGCTTTTGGAGTGCTTATTATAACAATAACATTAAAACTGCAGTTTTAATTGAAACAGCTATGCTATACTTTATAATACCCGCTTATTTCTATAAGTAAAGAAAAACAGAAACACCTTTTTGCGATGTTTCTGTTTTTTTATCTTTTTTCGTATTTTTATCTTTACTCAAAATACTGTT
>OMGH01000711.1_pt1 | contig 25984 bp, 44 predicted proteins | sample 1645841 | NCBI WGS metagenome assembly OMGH01 (sample SAMN00849584, study PRJEB25192) | human gut metagenome
ACCTCCAAACTGAGTAATTTTATCTTACATCAGTTTGGAGGTTTACACAAACTTTGGGATGCTCCCTAAGACTCTCATATTGCCAGTCTTTTGTGCTAAGAAACTGTCTTCAATTTTTCTGAATAACACACTCTTTCATTTTCTGGCACCCCAGAATTCCCATCACTTCAGATTTCTTTACATATCCCATTCGGGACAGAAGCTTAGACAATTCTTTCCTCAATGCGCTTTTGCTAATTAAATCATTCATACCTTACGCCTCCTACGCCTAATGCACTTAACTGTTCTTTCAGAAGCTCAAAGTCAATTTCTTTAAACTCTGATTCTGTAGGATCTATTCCGTACACAACAGGAAAACATTTTCCATTAGGACGATATATAATAGTGGAACCCGCCATTTCCTTATTTACATAAACAGTTATATACTGTGCCGAATAATTCCTTAACATCACTTTAACTGCATTGACAATTAACTCTGTATTTCTTCTTTTGAGCTCAGAAAGAAGTGCGTCTGCCGAAAAATCTCTTAAAAAACTTTTTGTTTCAGGGATCATCCGGTTATTAACAATTTCATATCTGTCATCAGCATCTCCAAACTGCTCAATTACCTTGTGTAAATCCTCTTTAGCGACGATACTTCTCATTACTCTCATTTCTCTCATTTCTTTTTCCTCCATTTTTCATAATCATTTTATGTATCTTGCGATACACGTTTTAATGTTATTTTTAATATGTCAGATGTGCTGAAAAATAAGAAAGTATGCTTTGCTATGGATAAGATTGTCTTTTTAAAAATTGGGAATGTTGTCTTTTGTGATTATGAACGCCATTAGAAATGAGTTAATATGGACTAATACTGACTGAATTGCGAATAATTGATTTTCAGTAAATCAGTAGCAATGGACGTTTTCCGCTGCTACTGAAATTGCAAATAATTCAAACATTGATTTGTTTATTTATTTTTCTCTTTTTTGCCTTTGCAATTTAAGAGAAAAGAAAAGGCTCCATAGCAGCCTTTTGATGAATACATTATTTTGTGGCACGTTTCTTTTTCTTTTTGCATTTGGCAGTGACAATTTGCTCTTTTTTACTTAACAAGATTACTACTTTTACTAACCAGTAAGCAAAAGCATTCTCCGTTAGCAGCTCTTCTATTCCATTTAAAATCTCATCTTCTGTCGCCTTAGATTTTAATTCCTTAAAATCTTCTGATTCTGCGAATAAAAAATATGCCTACTGTGCGTAATATCTTTTTGAACCATGTTCTGCTGTAAAGCCGGCAGTCTTTTCTTCTTCACTTGTCATCGGTAAATAGGATGGCCGCGTACTAGCTGTTTTCTTTCGTTTCACATTTCTTAATTTCCTCATGTCTTTCTCCTTTTCTCATAAAATAATTTGAGTATTTAGCTACTCGTTTTTCGGGATCATTTTTAATATGTCAGATGAAACTAAAAGTTTATAACATTACAACAATAAATTGATAAAAAATAGGGATATCTGTTTTATTTATGCAATAAAGTTGTTTGCATAAAATATTATAAATCGGTGCAAACAAAAGACCCGGATCTCTCCGAGCCTTTTTAATTACTGTTGTTTTATTTATTGCCTTATAATTATTTTTTCTTTTTCCGAGAGTCGTGGCTGACAGCATTTAACATTTCTTTTTCTGCAATTTGAGAACGATAGTTGGAATATTTGAAATAGTCTTCGCTTTTGATATATCTTTTAGCCAGTCCCGAACAAATGGTAGACACTGCAGCGTTTTTATCAAAAGCAATGCGGTTAATATCATCGCGCGCAAAGAGCACATATCCTAACCACTCTATAAATGACTTTATAGAAGGATTGTCAATAAGCAATAATTTCAACTCATAAATATCATTTCCATTATAAAATATTTTTTTATGCCATCAGCATTCTGTACATTAAATATATCTGTAAACAGAAAGAAAATCCACTGCTCATAATACTCTTTCGTGTCTGGATCTGCCGTGATCCCAACTTTAGATTCTTCCTCTTTCGTTAATGGCAAGTGTGTAAATCGTCTAGCTATTTTTACTCGGGATGTATAATACTGAATACTGTCCCAAATGACAAATGCTAAAGGAAAGATAAATGCGGCAACTGCTAATTCAATCGTAGCGGCTTCCACTGCAACGGCTAATCTTTGTGCAGAACTTACACACTCTATCGAAAATAACCACTCCGGAATTTTTGTGTAATAATTGCAAGCTGTCAAGCCTGCGAAAAATGATGCAACTAGTATGACTGTAAAAATAACTTGTATCTCCGTATTCATTTTTACGAATAAATGCCAAAAACTTTTCTTTTTCCTTATCTCAGTTAGATTGTTCTTCATGTTTTTCTCCTTTTTTATAACATTAGGCGGAAACCTCAGAGCTTCAGATCCGGAGATCTGAGGAATTCCGCCGTACCTATACATTCGACGCTAACGCAGTGGCAGATTCTGAATTATTAATTACTGCCGCTTTAAACTGCTCAGTCTAAACTTCTCAACCAAGATTGATAATATTTTTTCACAATACGCTTTGATATATTATAAATCGTTTCCTCCCAAGTCTGGCCCTTAAGCGAACTTCCAGCGTCAAGCATTCGGTCTGGAGCGATAAGTTCTAAGTTGTCGGCATCTGCCAACCACTCTAATAATTTGCATATACAAGTATTATCTTTCATTAAAGACTTTATTTCGCCAATAAGATTCTTATTCGCAAAAGCTGCTTTAATGTCTAAAGAAATAGCCTTTGCATCATTATCTTTCTGGTCAACAAACAAAATTTCTGCAAAAAGAAAATAAATCCACTGCAAACAATAATCCTTTGATCCCGAATCAGCTACAATGCCAACAGCTTTTTCTTCCTCTTTCGTCAACGGCAAATAGGTAAGTCGGTTAACACGTTTTATGCCATAAACAATGTTAGAGATAAGCCCCTCGATTGCAATTATCATAAGGGCTGCGAAACAAACACTTGCTATTTCGGATGTTGTGAGAAGTATTGAAAATGCTACTTTCATAAAAATAGACTTAAAAGAAGAGTCCGCTTCAAAAAGGTGCGGTACGGTCCAATAATAATTAAAAAATGTTATTCCAATAAAAATGCCCATAGCACCAATTGCTTGCAATTCATCTTTATATACTTTTGTATATTCGCCTAAAAAGCTGTTCTTTTTCTTTATATTTTTAAAATTCTCCATAATTATCTCCTTGTGCTATTATTTTTACTCTTTGGTTGAATCTTCCGGCTTTCGGCCAAACTATTTATCCCATGCCCATTTCTGAAATGCGATCATCGCCTCTTCTGTAGTCTCTTTCTTGTCCGGAAGGAATTTTTTGACTTCTTTTGTTACATTAAATCCGCGTTCATCGAAATAGTTGATCTCATCATTTTTTGCGACAATAGCAAATGTCCCAACATTTCTTTTCTGTGCATGAATATATTCCCATCGGATAGCCAAGCGAGTTGATCCCGTTATGATCGCTTCCCAGCGCCAGTCTTTATCTTTTTTATTCAGTTCTTTACATGTCGCTCGGATATTTTCCCGGTCGTTAATAAAATTATGTACTTCCATTTCTGTTCATAAATTCTCCTTTTTTCTTTATATTTTTGATTTCACTTTTAATATGTCAGATGAGAAGAAAAATAGAAAATAGAAAAAGATTTTTGCAACAAAAAAACAGCCGGGATTGATTCTCCAGCTGTTTCGATTGTTTTACTATGTTTGCTGTTGGAATAATTATAATACAAAAAGGACATCTCTTTATGTTGATGTCCTTTTCTTTTGCTTTATTATACTATTCGGCCCAATTATCTCCTGTTGAGTAATTGATAATCACTCCTGGTTCCATGTTATAAACGAATACATTAAAGCACACTCCATAACCGCCATCTTCTACGGAAATAGCCTGTATCTGAACTCCCTGAGCCAGCAAATCATCTCCATCATATATTGGCGTCACTTTATACATTACATGATTTCCGGTTTCATGGATATAATCAGCAACTTCATTCTCAAATGGAAGCATCCCTTCTACATTAAAAGACCTAGTTCCGGTTATTAGATTGCTTTCATTCGCATTCTCTCCTGTAAGTTGGTATCCAATAAGGTGACAACGATTGTATAAATATTTTCCGTCAACCCAGTCATATTTATTCTGCACCCAGCCAGATGGTTTAATCATTCCAATTTCTCCTCTTTCTGTTGTAGGCATCAAGTCTTCTCCAATACAAGCTATTGCTTCTCCGGCTCTTCCATGCTGATCAAGGCTGCTGTAATATTCATATGACTTCTTGCTATATTCTTCATCCGAAAAATACGGAAGATTATTGTTTATCTCCACATAAGGTTCTCCCACATATTCTGGGATATCGTAATATCCTAATTCTTCTGTATTCGTCTCTGTTAAATCGACTGAAGAGTTCTCTTCCATGTTGCTTTCATATAAATTTTCGGTTTCAGATACTGTTTGTGTGGTTTCCGTATTTTTAATTATTCCAATTATGTTTTTGCTGTCGTTTGCTGTTTTAACATTTTCATGTCTTCTTGCTTCACTTACTCCGGATTGTTCTAAACTAAACAAAACGACGATAACAATAAAAACAATAATCCTTTTAAATTTATTTCTATTCTTCATTCTAATTCCTTTCTTTTTGCTTAATTACAAAATATATGTCCCCCTATTGAAATTTCTACATCTTCTGTCAATGGTTTTGTAGCAAAATAAATTGTATTCATCGGTAAAAGATTGGTCTCTCCATATAAAACAGCATTTATTGACACATATTCTTTTTCAGTTGGAAAAGCCTGGTCTACAATAGGCCAACTTTCAAATTGCCCTAATTGGCTTATTACGCCAATTAAATCATTCGGATAATTTTCTGCCAACATTCTATTAAAAATAACCTCAACTACTGCTTCTTGTCCTTCTTGGCTTTCTCCACGAGCTTCAATCCAAACAATTTTTGCTAATAAATCAATTTCTTCATTTGTTAAAGAAATGTGCCATCGATTTAGATATTCCGGCGGATAAATAATTTCCGCATCAATTTCATGTGGAGGAGTCTCTTGCATAATTGATTGCGATCCAGACGGCTCTACCCAATCGGCTATATAATCCTGATTTTGTTCGTGGTCTTGAGTTTGATTTTGAACCGATATCTCTTTTGAAATATCAGCATCGTCATCATTCATTCCAGTTGTAACTAATTCCAAATCATTTTTTGTTATTTCTGCTAAATCAGTTTCCGACCTTGCTTTTGTTAAAGTATTCCATAAATATTGTGAAACTCCGCCCAAGAAATCGGATTCATTGCTAATAGCATAATGCTTTGTTTGATCACTTTTTGTATAGCACGTTAACTGCGCTGCGCTCATCGGAATGCTTTGGCATATAAATAAATTTGCAATACCTAAAAGCATGCACAGCTTTAAAAAATTTTGCTTCATACGATAAAAAGCCATTCCATATGAAACAACAGAATGGCATTTTCTCCTTTCTTGCGAGAGCTTTTAATACACTTCTCGCATCATGCGTTTCGCCTCTTTTTCTTTAGCTTTATTCTTTTTCTGCATTACAGACTCTTTTTTGACATTGCCAGTTTTTCTTGGACAATATTTTTTACATGTCTGACAACAACCAGAGTGCTCAACGTTTTTGCGTCCTTTTAAACATGTTTCTCCCTTACATACATATGATACGCATGGTACTTCTCTTACTTTCGCCATGATATTTCCTCCCGTTTTCGAAAAATTGTTTTTAATATCTATATTTAATATGTCAGAAATTTTTAAAAAAACAAAAAGCTAAGAGTTTTGTCTCTTAGCTTCGGAATTATTTGTTTTTAATTTCCTTTAATTATCGCCATACAGCATCTCATCTATCTCAAGGCATTTGTCTAATAGCAATCGCTGAGATACTGGCATCTTTTCTCTGTTTTCTTTTAACCACTGTTTCTGAGAATTTGTCAAAGGACAAATATTGTGGATATCATCATCAATAAATCCAACAAAATCTTTTTCTAAGACAATCCATCCAAGCCGACATAATCGATCTACAGAATTTGCATTCTGTGCTTTATACATTTTTTCCAATAAAGCATTTGCCAATTTAATATGCTCAAAAGGCAGACATTCATAAAATTCTCCAAAGGGAGCGACAAATCCTAATACAAAATTATCATTGTTTATCATACTTTCTCCTTTTTCTTTACGTCTAAGTATTCTATAGACTACTTTAATCAAGATTCTCAAAATCTTCATCGATTTCTGTTGGATGTTCAATACCAAATGTTACAATGGGACTCCGCGATGTTTTATTTCGATGTTTCCAATTGACCGGATTTAATGCATATGCTACAACTTTTGCCTCATCTTCGGTAAGGTCAATAGTTCCTGTGTTAAAGCCGTCTCCCAAAAAGCTAATGGTATATCCATACTTTTTATTCTTCATAAGCTTTTTTCTCCTTTTCCCTTTTCATTTCTAATGTTATATTTAATATGTCAGATTTCTAAAAAAAATAAGTTTTTTCACATAAATTATAATTATTGACAAAACGAAAAAATATTGCGTCAAAAATAAAGAGAGGCAATCTTGCCCCTCTTTTTGTATTTTACTTTCTATATGTATATTGTTGTTGCATTACCAAGTGATCTCGCATGTATCTTTGTTAAAGAAATAAGCGTGATCACTCAATTCTTCTTCTGGCGCAACTTCTGTTGCGTTTACTTCACGAACCATTGCGTTGTATTCCTTCATATTTGGATCATTGTCAAGATGAATAATGCATTCATGAATCGAAGATGGAATAATAACAAAACTGCTATTATGTTCCTTAGCGATTTTACTCAATAATTCTTTGTCGCAAATTCCTGCACTTCCAAAAATTTTTTCAGTATTTGAAATAACGATTAGCTGCGGCATTGGAAGACAAGAATCCATAATATCCGTAAAGTCTAAAGCACCCCCCATCATTTCTGCCAACATTTTTCCCATATCTTCTACAACGATATTATTTTTTGTGGCAAGCAACGCTCTAGCAAAAATCTCATCTTCGCTAATTTCTTTGAACATTCCCGGCTTTACTTTGTATGTTCCGTCTTCAGATACCTTAACACGTACATACATTTCCAGATCAAGATAATGACGCTTTAAAATAGACTCATTCGTTTTTCCCTGTAAACATAACTGCAAATGATCTTTAGCATAATTCCATGTTGTAATATTAGGAACATCAAACGATGTGTTTAAAGAATTGCTGTAAATAGCAATAGCTCTTGATACTATTCCATCAATGTTATGTGCGCCATCTACTAAAAGAGAGTCAACATCAATTGATGGTCTTACTTTGCCATTTCCAATCACTACATGCACCTTCTCAATTCCATTTTTAAAAACAGATGTCAGCTCTGCTTTATATCCTCTTTTGTTCAACTCATTAACAACTGTATTTACTACAATAAGATCTGTATTTAACATAATATTTTCCCTCTATCTTTCTTAATATTTTTTGTTTTTCAAGTTTTTCAAGTTTCTTGTGCTTCATAATTTGCAATTATTTTGCTTTTTTGTACCAAATATCAATATATCGATTATCTGTATCTGATAATTTTATATAAATACCTCTTCGCAATGTTTCTGAATGAGTTGTCAGCCCTTTTGCCTCTTCAAAAACAAAGTTTTTCTCATCACCTTTCTTTACAATGCCGTGTTTTAATCGATAGTTTAAATCCTGTGCAACATTAATGAAATCAATTCCTGCACTAGCGAACACAAAAGACATCATAGAAGTAAAATCCTCTACACTTAAAGACCAATAAATTCGATTATGTCTAAGATCCTTGTCAAAAAACACCTCCCGGAATTTATCCAAATTAAAATACTTTTCTTCAGCCGGAATAGCAAAAATCACATTATCGAAATATCCCTTGTATTTTGTTTCTAATAGTCCTTTAAAAATTGTTGCTACTTCTGTTGCATTCTGCCCAAAAACACCACATCCAAAGGCACCTAAAATCAAAATCTTCACCTGATTAACAGCTGCGATCTGCAACACAAAATCAATTCTTTTTTCTAATTCAAATCGATTTTTCATATCTGAAACATTGCAATATCCCTGTGCAACATTTTTATTTGGTGCTGCGCATGTAATAACATCGCATGCCCTTCTCTGATTGGTGTCATCATTTTCAAAAATTACATTCGGTGTATAAATCGCGGCATTGGTATACAGTCCAAAATTCAATTCCCTCTTATTTTCCTCATAATAGTCCTGCATTTCTGAAAGCACATTGTATAAAAATGAATCATGACACAAACTTTCTTCCTGAGTACTTGATCCATTTAAAAACTTTCCGCCTGGATTTTTATAAGAAGCAAAGTTTAAAACAGCAATCTTAAGATTCTTAACATCATCATTCATAAAAATTGCTTTTGAACTTTTCTTATTAACGATATTGACATTTACAGAATAATCAGGATTGCAAGGCAAAACCGGAACATTTTCATCTCGATAAATTACCGACTGGGTAATAGCTTCTGCAATTTCTTTGCAATATTTTTCTTTCATTTTTTCAGTATGAAGTTTTGCTTTTTTAGCTAATTCATTTTTCTTTGTCCAATACTCGCTGTTCGATCTACTTTTTTTATTATTGTTTGTATACATATGCTCCTCCATTTTTCATAATTTTAAATACATAAATAATATGTCAGATATTTAAAAAATAAGAAAAATAAAAAAGACAGCTAGATAAATTCTTAACTGTCTTTAAATTTAAAATGTTTATTTTTCTTTATTTGTAAAACAAAAGAGACGTCTCGCATCCTGAAACGTCTCTTTGCTTAAAAATTAAAATAATTCTTCAATATCTTTTTTGATCTCTTCTTTGTCTTTATACATTAAATCAATAACTTCCTTTAATAATTCTTTTCGAAATTCTTTATTACTGTAAGTCGGGGTGTACAATGCTACTCTTCCTTGTCTTACCCATGTCAAATAACCTTTTTCAACAATTCGATGTAAAAAAGTACTTACAGTTTGCGGCATCCATTCATGCCCAAATGTCTTATTAACTAACGCACAAATTATTTTTAACGACCTTTCGTTTTCCGGCAATTCATATACAGTCGCTATAACTTCTTTTTCGCAAATTGTAAGATCATTTTCTTTTGTCTTTGCTCTCATATGTTCCCTCCAAATTAACACCAATCCCGTTTCTTCCTTTGTAGTCTTTTAATTATAGCATATTTTTATTATAAATAAAATATTATTTTATTATTTTTTCTTAATTTGAAAAAAAGGAAAAGTGCTGCATTAATAACACAGCACTTTCTGATAGCTCTACCTTAATTTCTTTGCCTTCTTCCATTCATTGATTCGATTTACGACATCTTTTTCTGGTAATTCATCACCAAAACAAGCATACTGCTCTACAGTATTGTATTTTACTTCAATAGTAATCCATGGCTTATCAGGAGCTGCCTTTTTCCTCATAAAATACAAATTGGTTCTTCCCTGAAGCAATGGCATAATATAAGAATCTCCACAATGCCGTAATTTCTTTGCATCCTGAATGATCTCTTCAATAGATTTTGGCGCCACGATAATATAATCAGATCCTGAATACTCAAGCTTTTTGTAATATTCCTGATTTACAATTTTATCAAACTCTTTTCGATCTTCAGAGTTGATCACAAATGAATAATTCCTCATTGCAATATCATGAGCCATCTTAAGAGACTTTGGGTATTTTTCATAAGAACAATTCATCTCTGTACACATATTTACATAGTCATATAAAATTCGAATACCCACCATCGGATCACTGATTCCCTGTTTGATATAAATATCATCTCTAAGATATGTTGTCAACCGTTTCATATTATACTTTTTAGTAAACACAAGTGCTGCGAGTTTTTCGATATCTCCTGTTCTGGAATACCTGGAGTAAATCTGATAACACATTTTTAAAAATGAATTAGTCCAGTCAGCTCCATATTTATTATAGATATCTAAAATCTGATCAAAATTCACACCAAATCCTTTTGCTCTTTCTCTTACTGTGCGGTATGTATCCCAAACATTTTTAGAAAGGCCAACAATTTCATGTGGAGAAGTTTTTCCTTTCTGAATACAAGATAATGGGATATTTCGCAAACACTCCAAGCCTTCGCATGTATTAAAAACAACTTCTAGTTCAGGGTAATTGTAAAGTGTTCTTACAACCGCCGATAACGCATGCACTTCTGTAAATCCAGTATACCTATCTGCATAATTCAAATATTTTGCTGTAGCGTGGAAAATATCTAAATTACCTGGATCTGTTGAAGGAAGGTCTGATATTTCAATATTTGACACACACTTCTTTAAATTATTTAGATTAACTGGCATTTCCTTGTCGTTTTCTTTTAATGAATACGGCCGCAAAGGATTACCAAAATCAATAATAACATCGTATTTCACGTTTTTTCTGTTTGCAGATGTAGATATTGTGACTCCATTTAAAATAGAATACACAATATTCTTTTCCTGCTTAATAAAAGCAATTTTCTTTTTTTCTAAAATCAAATTAGAAACAGAAATATAACGCCATGTCGCCTCTTCTTTTCCTGAAACCCCTCTTCTAGAATTCTTAGTATAATCATCCCAAAAATCTGGAAAATCCATTAAACTAACTTTTTCTTTTTTAAATTTAACATCTTCCGAAAGGTGATGTCTAGAAGAAAGAACAGTTCCTGTTCCACATTTAGGACAAATAGGTCGAATTTCATCTTCCAAGTTTCCTGTAACAAAATCTTCGTACCCGCAAGAGCACGATCTCTTAAAATATCTTCTTGATTTTTTATCTGAAGTATCCCAATATCTATCTTCAAAAATTTCCTCAAAGAAAATATTTTTATTTTTTCCAAGAAGCGTATTGAGATTAATAAATTTCACATAATTAATATTGGTTTCATTTTTCGTATTTACATTTTCCATTTAAAATTCCTCCATTTTAAAACTCCATTTTTCAATACATTCAATTTACATTTTTAATATGTCAGATATTTAAAAAATATGAAAAAACATAAATGCAAAAAAGTACGAAAAAAGGTAAGCTAACGCTTACCTTTTTCTATGTCTAAGATAAAATTTTTACCAACATTTACTGCATTTTCCTAGTCCTTGTTTTATCGCTTGCTCCTCTGTGATTTGAGTCGCCTTAGCAGGATTCATCCGGCCACAATTATTAATGCTATGATATTTATCTCCTGTTGCAGATTTCCATACTAGTATTGAACTTGATCCTCCACCTCCTGTGTCATTTGATGTGTTGTCATTATTTGTGGATGATGAAGAGGCGGCATTATCAGAATTGATATTTTCAGATCCAATGTCTTCAGATCCACTAGAATTATCAGATTTACTAATCACGTTCGAATCATTGGCACTATTGGCAATAGTATTAACATCTGTATTTATAGATTCATTCGAAGTTGAATTTTTATTATTTGACACAGAAGTATTGCTTTGCTCTGTCATAGTTGCGGCAATCAAAGAGCTATCCCCAGTAGCATAGTTAATTTCAATATTAGGTTGAACATTATAACAATATACGTTAAAAAGAATCCCCTCTCCATTATCTTCTACGGATTTTGCTTCAATTTGCACACCGCTTACTAGAAGATTATTTCCCTCAAAAATAGGAGATACACGATACATTACGTGGTTGTTGGTTTCTTTCACATAATCTGCAACCATATTTTCAAATGGCAACATACCATCTACATTCAGATATCTTGTTCCGGTGATCAAATTTTTGGTATTGGCATTTTCGCCAGATAATTGATAACCAATAAGATGGCAGCGGTTATATAAATAATTTCCATCAACCACATTATATTTTATGGTATGCCAACCAGTTGGCTTCACAGATCCAATGTTTCCACGCTCTTCTGTTGGCATTAAATCGGTTCCTACGCAGGCATATGCTACCCCACATCGTCCTAATTCATCTAAATCACTATAATATTCATAAGAAGATGTCGAAAGATCTGAATCAAGGAATTCTGGCACATTGTCATTTATTGTAACATATGGCTTTCCAGAATATGCCGGAATACTGTCAATAGAGAGTGTTATTTCTTTGGAAGGCTGCGTTTGAGCAATTGTAGTCGTTTTTATTTCTGTTGCAAATTCACTTCCAGATTCAGATTCAGTAGCAAAGACTTCTTCCATTTCTGTCTCTTGTGTTTCTGTCTCTGGGATTTCTGCTACTTGAGCTTCTGTTTCCGTTGAAATTTCGTCAACAATATCAGATTGTCCAGGCTGTGCGGTTGGTATTATACAACAAAATGCAACAAACAGGATACCGATAATTAAGGGTCTTAGCTTAGGTTTCGGCAGGTTTTCCCACAATTCTTTTATTGGTCCAATCGGCAATGAGATGACGCCAAGCAAGCACATAAGAATAGATCCTATGTGGAATCCATATACGGGTAAACATAAAATACAAAATACTGAAAAAATCCAATTAAATATTTTCATGAATCCATTCCTCCATTGTAATTTTCGTATGTGAACTCCCTTCAAAATCAGTTGTAGATAATAAAGTCCATCCAGTTTTTAATGAAATATCAAAATATGTATCTGCTGGATATACTCTATTCCATTTGAAGAGAATAATTTTCTCTATTTTATTTTGGTATTTTGTTAAAGGTATATTTTCTACAAAACAAAATGCTTGTGAATCTGCATTATCCAAAAAATCATCATCTTCTATGATTTTATCTGATAAAGAAGGCTCAAATTGTTTAGCACTATAGCTATTCATCCAGAGTTTCTTATCATAAACTAATTCTAATAAATACTTTCTAAGTATACGATCTTGGCTCTGCCTTCGATTATTAAACATCATTCCCATATTATTATCAACAGCCACACAAATAGTCATTTTTTATTTCTCCATTTATTTTACAAACATAATATTATTTTACATTTGTTAAAATGAGATTGCAATACTTTTGCAAGAAAAAAGACAAAGTCTCAAGCAATACTTGAAACCTTGCCTTTTATTTTTATAATTTTATTTGTAAACTCTATCTTATTATCCTTCTAACTCTTTCAGTGCATTGACCAATTCAGTTAATCTTGGGTTTTCGGGATGTTCACTTGCCACTTTTTCATAAAGAGTGATGCTGTTCATCTTTTCAATTTCAGACTTTAGTTCTTTTTCAATATTTGCTTTCTGCTTTGTGATTTCTTTTTGACGGGTTTCCTCTTTAATTCTTGCATTATATGCATCCATGTTTACAACGCCGACAACTTGTGCTGTAACGTTGTTTTTGCCGTATTTTTCAATCGGCACCAATTCTTTTACTATACCAAGAATTTTATTATTTCTATTTCTTGCGTTTACTACAACATATACGGGATTATGCATATAATCTTTACTGGTGATTAACTCCCACTCTTCCTTATACAAAGCAAATGCATAATCCTTTTTCCCATAATCTTCTACCAAATTAACAATTGCTACTTGTTTAAATTTTGCCATCTATTTGTTCTCACTTTCTATTTTTCTGTTTTAGTATCGGGTCCCATAATAATGCCTGTTTCATTCATGCATAATACCAGAAAATCATCGAAATCAATACCAACAAGTTTTTCGAATAATGATAAGAAAACGCTTTCTGGATCATTTCCATCAATAGCGCCTAAATAGTCCTCTAATAATTCTATCCCGAATCCTGTTAAGTCCGATTCGTCATCGGGCATTTTTGATAAGAAATCGGCTAGAATAGTATCCGGATCACGAACGAATCCGACCTTTCCCTCTATAGCATTAAGTTCGTTAAAAATACGATTGCATAAAATCACTCTGCTCTCTTTTGTCATACTCTTCTCTCCTTTTTTCTTTTGGATTTTTATTTTATAAATAATATGTCAGATTTTTTATAAAATAAAAAACAAAGAGACAGACCACCCTGTCTCTTCTTTGTAATTACCGTGAATTCAAAATTTGTTCTAAGCAAGCATTCCATCCTGCGTTCATCAACAATCTATTTTCTGACCGCAATCACAATATACGGTATCCTCTTCCAATTCATTATTCCTTTCTGTACTAAATTCTAATTTTCGCAATTTGATGGGATGATAATATAATCATCTTCGCCAACATCCTCTTTTTCAGTTCCATTCCAGTTAATATCTGGTTCCTCAAAGCTTTCTTCATCTGCTGGAGTCCCAAGTGGACAGGAAAAGCAAAAACAACAACCTTTTCCTTTCTGCTTTTCCTCTTGTTCTGGATGCGTACAGCCATATCCATTATTAACGTCTGAATTGCCATCAAAATAATTGCAACCTCCTACGAACGTGTCAAATGGTACTGCTTTTCGTTTAAATGTCATTTTTCATTCTCCTTTCTTGGTTAAATTCTAATTTATCGTTCCAATTTCCTCTTCGCTGAAAATCTCTTCTACATCAGCACAATTTATTTCTATTATTTCTCCATTATTTTGCTTTATCGAGAATGTATTTTTGTTTGAGTTCACTTTGTACAGCGTACCTATAAAACACTTTTCATTTCTTAAAACTTTACACTTTTGTCCAATATAAATTGCATAATCAAAGTCGCTGTCTGAGCAATAACTAATAAAGCTTTCTCCGTCTATGAAGAATGTATCTACACTTCTGACCATATATTCTATTTCTCCTTAAATTCTAATTTGGTTCCTCCATTATTGAAATTGATAGTATAGCCACCTCCAATATTTCCTTTAACATATTTAATTCCTATTGAATCTTGATATATTGTATATGGTTTCATTAATTTAAAATTCTGTGTTTTCAATATTGTTTTACCTATAAATCCTTTCTCTAAAGTTCGCTTTATTTTTTAATTACCCTGCACTCACTTTAATTTTGCAATTATCTTTTAGCTTAAAAACTTTTGTATGTTTTCCTTTTAAAGAAATCCCTTTATATTCAATAATATTTTCACAGGCCTTAAAAAAAGCATATGGCATAAACATATACCCATTTTCAAGATAATAGAGTTCCTTGTCTAACAAACTTTCTTCTGTCGGATGTTCTTTAACATCATCGTAGATGTTGCCCAAATCAAAAATGCTCTAGCTAAAGAACTCTGCTCCATTCTGCTTTCTCATCCGCCTTTCTGTTTCGAGTCTCATCACAATTGATTCAATGACGTCTAAAGCCTCCATAAAATCATCAATTTCACCATGATAAACTCCGTCTTCACTAATTTTAATTCCCTTATTTTCCATATACTCAATCCACTCTGGATAGTATTCATTATTACCAAATACTTGCACATCATTTATATAGGTTCTATATGCCATTTTTTAGTTCCTCCTAAACATCAAACTTTACTTTTCTTTTCCAGCTGCTCTTTTGCTAACTTAAATGCAAGCATATATAAATCAAGTATTCCTGTTTCTCGCTTCCCAATATCACCTACATATTCCCAAGCCTCAGATTCTAAATCTTCTAATACTTCTTGTCCTTTTGGGCCAATGCCATTATCACTGCTAAAATCTTCCAAAACATCATCAATGATATATTTTAATCTTAATTTTTCATCTTCTTTCCAAAAATAATCATCATTATCTTCAAGCCAGTCATAATCTTTTGCTCTTTCTTCTAATTCTTTTCTTGCCAGGTCTTCATCGTAAATATAGATGTTTCTATCATGACAATCAATTTTCTGTTTGAAATAATCAATGTTATTAACAAAATCAGAAAACTTTTCGTAGGTCATATTGGAACAATTTGTTGCCGTTAGTTCTCCCAAATCTCCACTTATGTGTAGTTTGTAATAATCTTCTTCAAACAAAAACCTGATTCTATAATTAGAGCTATTAGGATTTTTAAAATCTAAAATTTTAATATTCCCGTAATCCACAAATGTTGCAACGTGGTTTTTAAAATTTTCTTCTTGTCTTTTTAAATCCATATATCTCACCTCGTTGATTTTTAATTTGTATTAGGTTTCTCACACCGCTCAAATTCAATCACCCACACCCACGGGTTTGCATCCCAACCATACCTGTCAAGGTCGGTTTTTTTGATGGTGCTGTTCCAAAGGTTTTTCCATTCTTTCAATGCAATTTCCATATCTCCGGCATGAACTGCCATAGAAGAAATTCCTTCATTACGAATACCGTCAATGGTAATCTCTTGCAACCGCTCCGCTCTCACATCCGTCACTTTAAGCCAGATACGGGCGGCGTCTTTCGACATGTGGATGGACGGACGCTTAACCCAACTATAATTCCACCCCGTTTCTGGTTTTTCGTCTGATGCAACATACCTAAATTCGTTATACCATGACGGTTTTGTCTCTCCGTCAACATCCAAATAATGTCCTATTTTCTGCCATACGGTTTCTCTGACATACAAAATATCTCCCGGCTGATATGACGGTTTTGCAAATTGAATAGAACCACCATATTTATCAGTGCCAAATCCAAAACATCCTAGCTCTTTCTTCTCTGTACTGTCTGTAACAAAACCGAGCGAAAACGTATGTTTTCCGTCTGGTTGTGGCTTTACTAACCGCCGAGTACAACTCTTTCGCCCATCCAAAGTTGCTTGAACTGCTTCTGTATTGAGAATAATTGATTTAATTTTCATCTATTTCTTTTCCTCTCTTGTTCTACTCTGTTAATTTTTCGTACCATTTTCTTTTCTTCAGCTTATCCCAATTCGTTTTTTCCTTTGCCTTTTTCAGACAATAATTTATTATAACAATCTTCAACAATTTCAGTTGCCACCGTTAAACCAAGAGCAACACCCATATCTGCTTTCAAATCAGAATTTTTAAAAGCATTTTTCGCTTTTGTCCATTCATTATTTAATTGTTTTACAATTTTATCTGTATATTCCTCTATTTCTTCATTGGTGCTTTCCGGGTCATAAGTTTTGCTATTTTCAAATGCCTTAATAAACATTTCCGCTATTTCCTTTTCATATAAACCGCATAAAAGCCAATCATCCGAAGTCATATCAGCGATCACTCTTTCAAAAAATTCTTTAAATTTGTCTTGATCATAATCTCTTTCAAATTCCTTTGGAATATCGATCAGTATTTTCATTATTTGTCCTCCTATTTTTCCTCAGTTTTTTTATCTACTATGATTCCGCCACTTCTTACGATCTGGATTGCTTTGCCAAATGCTTCATATCTTCCCTGGCTTCTCCCATCATCGTAGATCTGTTCACCGTCTCCGCATCCGTCCTCGTCGCAATCATCTGGTCTGTCCTGCTCTGCTTTCTTCAATTTTTCCAACTGCTCCACAACCTTATCCGGATTACAAGCGGTCTGAATCTCGTCGACTTTGTCCATCAACGTACCCATTTTCCAAAAGCTATTTATAACATCCTTTTCTTTCTCAAACGTATCAGAAATCATCTTTTTTACATCATCTGCATCAATCAATCTTCCCATTGTTCGCCCTCCTGTTCCATGCTTCTACAAATTTATTCCAATTATATGTGCCAGTACAAAACTCCAAACCACACTCACAATGAATGCTAATAGGATCACCACCACTGTCTGGGTCCATAAGTGTTGGGCGCCAGTCCTTGCTTGGTTCGTACACATCTTTTTCGGTAATACTGTGTCCACAGAATGGGCACGGCTTGAGTTCTTCATTCATTCTTCGACTTCCTCCCATTTCTCGCATGTGTCATCCAATCTCCGGAAATCCGCACAGTGTTCACTATTTCCATTACAGCAAACGCCTTCAAATTCCGCATACCATTTGCAGGTACTGCAATATTCTGGTATCATTCTTCACACCCTTTTTCTTCTAACGCATTGTATAAGCGCAAGTATGTTTCAAAATCATTCGGGTTCATTTTGTCCGAAAGATAATCCAGAAAATCCTTATTCCGCAAGCATTCTTCCGGTGTGCCGATTGCGCGGTACTGCTGCACTTCCTCCAGTGCCTTGATCGCCATTTCCAGATCTTCCATTCTCATTCCGCCAACCGCTTGTTCTGCCGTATACATATGATATTTAATTCTTTCGATAGCCTCATTTTCACTGATTGTTTTATTTTCTCTATTTTTCATTCTCTATCCTCCAATATTCTTTTGTATATACATATTTAATATGTCAGACGTTCCCAAAAATTAGACAGGAGCAAAGGCAAAATGATATGATAAAAAATCAAAATATAATATAAAAAGGAATCTCAAAAATTCTGAGACTCCTTTTTATTAAATTTGTAATGTAAATTTTAATTTACCGTTTTTTTACTATTTTGATGCCGTGTTTTCTAAAGCAATCAATGAGTTGCCGCACGTAATTCTATCTTCATCTTCTTCTTTCGATGGAACAAATACAATTACATCCCATCCATCATTTACAAGTGGCTGCTCAAACTGCTCATATACATCAAAATCATGTACAATTTCATATCCTTCATCAACAGCTTCAACAGTCTCATGAATTGGTGTCATTTTAACAATGCATTTTTCTTTATCGAAATACTTATTCATGAGCGCAACGTCTAAATTGCTTTTAGAAGTTACAGCAAAATTTAATGTGTACTTTCTCTTTTTAGGCATTGGAAGCTCTTTGATAATATCACTAATCTCCTGAAGCGATAAAGACCTATTCCTGAACATTTCATTCCGGTCATTCTCGTCAAGAGTATTGATAGAGAACTGCAAACCAAATCCATCTTCTCCACCATACGCAAATCCTATCTCAACCCATTTATGAAGAAACTCTTTTAAATTTTTATTAGCTTTTGGCATCATAGTGGAAACTACAGGATGGTATGTATCGAATGTTACATCTGAATGGTCATTCATAAGCATTTGTGCAATAAATTCTGCTGATGTAATTACATTGGGATTAAATGTCGGTTCACCCATTCTTGCATAATGTACATTCAATCTCTGTCCATGTTTAATTCCCGACAAAGCAACTCCAGACATGATTTCTGTAATAAGTTCTGGCAAAGTAGCATTTCCCTTAAATCCAAGTTTAGGGCAATCACAAAAATTGCAATCCATAGGGCAACCTTTTTGCGAAGAAACTGTAACCACCAGTTTATCTGTAATATCTACTGGCTTATGCTCTACCTTATCAATTCTTTTATCATATCCAAGAAATGATGCTTTGATATTATTTTCCTTTCCATAGTCTCCAACATACAAATACTCCAGATTTAAATCTGTGTCTGTTACAATTTTACCTGTGTGAGTTTCTGTGATTTTTCTCATATTTTTCTCCTTATCTAAAAAACAAGTTATTTGTTATTTTTAATATGTCAGATCTTTGGTAAAATCTGAAATTTTATTCCTCGCCGGGTTAATTCTTGATATAATTCTTTAGTTGAAAAATTCCGAAGAACTTTTTCTTCCTCGCTTAAAGTTTCGAATTTGCCATTGGAAATACAATATGTCCCTTCATAATCACCAATATATTCTATTTCTCCATTTAACAAAATTCCTTTATCGGCAAAATAAGATACAATCTGTAAAAGATCTCCTTCAATATCTCCATAACATTCGTCGATTTCAATACGCATTATAGGTTCATTTTCAAAATATTCGTCATAGTCATCTCCTATGATATGAGCTTCGTGAAGCATTTTTAATAATTCATTTACAGTTTCCTTATCAGTATTTTTGGGCAACATAATATGTCCATTATTTATTAAATACATGGCTATCTTTCCTCCTCTATAGATCAAAAGCCGATTTCCATTAATTCACTAAGTTTCTTATGCATTTGTTCTTCTGACGAAATACAAATCGCTAAATCCTTCACATAAATGGTGTTATTCGCCCAATTGATGAATGTGCAGATTTCGTCAACCGTATATTTTGCATCTGAAGATACATTAAATGAGATAAGTTTAAATTTATCAATTTCATCAAACCCAAGTTTAAAAAATAAATCAGACTCCATATATTTTTCAAGCATGTTTTTATAATATTTTTTTACTTTATCTTTTGTTCCATATTTTAACAACACAACAGTGTTTCCGCCAACATCTAGCAAAACTGTTGGATCTTTTATTGGTTGTTCAAAATAGTCATATAAAATGCCATTTTTTACAATGCAAGGGCCTATAGAATGGCTATTATTTTTATTTAGGTTTTTATCCATTTTATTCTCCTTTTATCTTCTTTTATGTTTAGACTAATATGTCAGATCCCTCAAAAAATGAGTTATCGTATTAATTCACCTGATTTACTTTTTGGTTTTCTTTTTTCTTGCAATTAATTCTATCTCTTGCAGCAGACCGAAACATCATGAAAAGCATTTCAGTTGTCGGTCTTTCCCGGTCTTTTCTTTTGGCTTTTTTAATCATGCGTAATCCCAACAATCCTCGATATTCTTTCATAGAAGAAACGAATACACCAACATTATAAGGAATCTCATCTTTTATTTTTTCGTAAACATCTTCTGGCATTACATAATAGTTATAATCTCCGATAAAATTATGCCCATGTTTTGAATGAAAATCTTCCACAGAAGATTTGATTTCATAACAATAGAAATCCCCTTTTTCGATCCCTGAAACACTATTGTTAACTGGCTTAAATCTCATAAAATCTACTCGAATAGCATGACCTGTTGCATAATCAAACGTAACTTCTTGGGCAATATAAATTCTTGGATCATTATGTGGATTGAGATATCTTTCTAAAGATAATGACAATGCTTTTGTGATTTGTTTTCTATCATTCAACATTTATAAAAATTCTCCTTTTTTCATTTTTTCTTACAAATAATATGTCAGATCTTAAAAAAATTTGTAACAAAAAAAGCAGAAAGGATAACCCTCCCTTCTGCTTTTTGATTGCTTAATTCGATTCTTTCATTGCAGTGGCAACAATTGCACCTGTAATCTGAAGATACAAATCCATCTGAGTGGCGCCATTCCCGGTCAATAAAGTCCCTCTATCAGCCATGTCTCTGAAAACATCGATTAATTCTTTTACGTTCACGTTCATATTTCTTACATCCGTTTTCCCATTTTCCATATGCTTCTCTCCTTTTTCATGAACTCGCTTATTTGGCAATCTTTTGATTGTTTCACAAGCGCTCAATATTTCAAGCTCATCATCACAATAAATGCATCCCTCGATTGCTCCATATTGATCAAGAATTTCCCAATCAAAATATCCATTGTAATCGCACATTGCAACAGAATATTTCTTGTCTGACTTAAATTCTTTTATATGCTCCCCATTAGGCAACCATACATCAACGCCATTATTTTTTACAATGGAGGCAACCCATCCATTAGGAAACACGATATTTCTTTCTCGTGTCTGACGATGCTCTCCATAATCATTAATGACTTCTTTCACTCCAAACTTTTCCGCATATTCTTTTAAAATTTCCATACATTTACCTCTCTTTCATAATTCGCCTATTAACATGTTCGTTTAACATTATGCACTTACCAATGTTCTAAGGTCGTCAAGCAATGTCCCTCTTACGGTTGCAACCCGAAGTTTAGTCTCTTTCATGAGTTTATGGCTTTTTGTAAACGATCTTGCTGTTCTTTCAGCTTCTTCTGTACTCATTTTGTCTACATCAATCTTCCCGTTGAGCCAAGCCAATTCTTCAGTAGAAGTCTTAAAAAGGAATTTTGCTACCCACGGCTGTTCTTTCTTTAACATTTCCCATCTCTGCAAATCAATCATCTTAATTTTTCCTCCTATGTTCATAAATAGTTTTTAACATTCTTATCTTTTGAATGTTTTTGATTCATAAATAATATGTCAGAAATTAAAAATATTAGAAAAACAAAAAGCCGGATACCCCGACTTTCTGTTTTCGATATTACCCGTTATTTATTTTTGCGACCTTGCACCTTACTGAATAATACACTGCACAATTTTGTACCCTATATTATCCAAACTACATCCAGATGACTTTAATTTGCAATCATCTGTAAGCATGTCATTAACAAAATCTAACAATACGCTGAATTTCGTTCCGGCATATTCATTAATCTCGTCGATTGTCTCATCCACAATCTTTTCTTTTTCTGTTGCCTCTGTAACGCTGGCAAGCTCGTTTACCATTCTCTTTGCATAATATCTAGCTCTTTCAACCATCCCTTCCGCGTATCGTTTGGCAGCTTCTTCTGTATTGAATAACATCGGCTTGTCATCTTCGTCAAAGGCAGAAATTTTTTCCATTTTACTATTAAGCATAGAATATCCAAAAAAACTATTTTTATTTCCACATTCGATTGCCCAACCAAACTTAGTGTCTTTCCAGCCATTAAGAGATTTCTGTCTTATTTTTTCTCCAACGGTTCTGTCCAAAAAATATACAACTTTATCATGTCTTCCAAATACCTGCATCGACTTAATGCAGTCTCCATTTCCTGCTTTAATCGTATCAACGGCATCTTTGATTCTTCCCGAAAAAGTCTTGCATTCAGTATTTAACTCATTATCGACTTCAAAATATTTTCCATACTGTTCGTCGGTCTGAATCATTTTCTTCCTTGATCCATCTGCAAAAACTGCAAACTCATTTACTTTTCCATTTTCCAAACATTTTACCACTTTAAATTCTTTCATACTTCTTTCTCCATTTCTCCTTTTTTCATAAATATTTGAATTCTCGTTGAATTCATTTTTAATGTTCATTTTTAATATGTCAGATGTTCTAAAAAATAAGGGAAAATATATAGAAGCGGTTAGAGATCTTTCTCTAACCGCTTTTTATGATTATACCGTGAAGCGAATATACATTTTATTGTCCCTCTTTTTTAGTTATATTAAAACTCAATAGTTACATCTTCCAAAATGTTATCGCACATATACCCTTCTATTTCTAAGTGTTTGCATACTACATCAATAATGTCATTAGTATCCCATTCTCCACGATTTTCTTTTTTGTACTTTTCAATGGCATCCTTTGTTCTTTGAATAATTCCATTTGTTAATTCTTGCTTGCCTTCAACCTGAATCATCGATTCTATATTTGTGCCACAACCATCAATATTTACATCAATTAGTTTAATGATCTGTTTCATAACACACTTCCCTTTCCAATTTAAGCTATACTTATTTTTTTCATACACACCAATATTCCTCTCCATCCATTGCTCGTTTTACCTCACTTACCTCTTTAAAACATATCTTGTAATTTCTTTATGTTTATTTTCTCGTTTGCTAATGTGATGTGTGTATATCTCTTGGTTATAATGACATCCATATTATCGTTAGTTAAAAAAAACCGCCTTACCGGACTTCCTGAATTCACACATCGAAAACTCGTTTATACATGTGCGCTCAATATCTATCGGCTTCATCTTTTTGTTTTTAAATACATATGACAGCATTTCTGTCCCCTTTTTCTCCGACTAAACATTTTCTTTGTTCTCACATTGTGCAACTTGTATCTCACTATGCAACTGATCTGCAAGTTCTTTAAGCTTTCCTGCTTTAATTCCGCATGTCTCTATTTCATCCGCAAGTTCACTTCCTAAATTTTTGATCTTTACAAGCTTTGTTATATCATCATCTGTAATTGGAATGACCTCAATCATTGCGCTTGCTTTCTCGTCTTTCTGTATTTTCTCCCACAGTGTCATGACTTTGTAAGTCATCGCAATATCATATAATCCCTCTAATGCTACAAATCCTACTGCTGCAATCGTGATTAAAGCACTTGCTGCTCCTACAATCTCAAGAACTGAGTTTCCGCTTGTAATTTCTCGGATATAACCAAATATTTTCCCTTTATTACCGATTATCGCTGCAATGTATATAGCTACTACTGCCGCCTCAACAAGCCACCGATGTGGTCTTCCTTTTCTACAGTTGGCAATGGCGCACAATGTAAGCGTCATTAAGAATATATTATTCATTGAATCTATTTTTCCTCCTTTTGGCTTTTACACCTATTCCAAATAATATTTCCTATGATGTAAGTGACAGCATATATTACTACTGTTATTACTACTCCGCATGCAACCTCTCCATTTGTCATACTTGCAAGCGCCTCTCTTAACTTGTTGTCTAACGTTCTTAATATCCATGAAAATACAACAACCCAGCAAATCGTTTGTGCAATTGCAATGGCTATAGCTGTTATAAGTTTTATTATATTATTTTTTAGGAACATTACTACTGCCATAAGTACAATAAGCAAACTTATAATCAGCCAAATCATTGAGTCTATTGTCATTTTAATTCCACCAACTTTCTCACATCTCTGTGACTTTTACATCTTCAACATAGGCAATTTCAGGATACTCATCCAAATTCATTGCATATTCGATATGATGCTCCCATCTTTTAATCTCGTCAATTTCTTCGCCATCCTTCAGTACTACCGTCATAGAAACGTTTGCTTTTTTCATATTTTTATATCCTTTCCTCGTCTCTGTTTTTCTTATTTTTTAATAAATAATATTATTTTACAGTCACAACTACAGTTAACCCATTTCGAATATCTTCCTCTTTATTTTCCCAGGTTTCATATTTTACGACTGTTTCATTCTCATCATAAGATTCTCCATCTAATGGGAAAATCTTGCCACCGGCTGTCCGAAAGCATCCGGCAAAAACATCTGATCCATCTGATAAAAGAATTCGATAATCTACATAATCATAATCTCTATGCATAATCAAATCTTTAATTGTTTTTACAGTTTTCATTTTTAATTCTCCTTGTTTCTATATTTTTATATATTTAATATGTCAGATCTTCTTAAAATTAAGAATCGATACAGCTTAAGCCCAAAAAAGACTCCGGATATTTTCCGAAGTCTTTTCCTGATCTTTTAATATTGTCTTTAGTCAGCGGTTTCTAATAAATCTTTATCGATAATCTGGAAATTAGCTCTGTGAATATATAATGCTTTCCCATCAATCATCAATTTTGTTGTTTTAGGTAAATCTTCGCATACTTTCCAATATACCTCATCACCAGAGTAAGCACAAATAGGATTTCCTAACTGCGACTGAATAACAACAACTCTGGATTTTCCGAAATAATTTTTGTATCGATTAACGGTTGCTGCAATAATTGTGTTATCTGCAAAACTTCCATCTGTTGTACTTTCGATTTTATCTGGATTGATAAAATCAACTTCTGGTTTTAATCCATTTTCTGCAAAAATCATTGTACTACCACAGCTTTGTACTTCATTTCCATCAATGGTAACAGTAACGACACTTGATAATGTCTCAACATATCCCCAGCCGCTGCCAGAACTATATGAATATTCTTTTACAATATTGGACGATAAGTTGATTTTCTGTCCACTCATATCCATAAATTTCTCGCCATCATTGGAATAAAATGAAGCATTATATGTATTTCCTGAAATCTCTCCATTTAATTCATTGACTTCGCTTTCAAACAAAGCGCATCCTGCCATGTTGAATGTGCAAACAATAGTTAAAATTGCGGCAACCAACGTTTTCTTGATATTCTTTTTCATAAAATATTTTCTCCTTTTTGTTTAATGCTTTTTTATAAATCATCAGTCGTAAAGCCACAGACCTTTATAGTCTGTGGTAGTTCACTATAATTTTGTGATTTTTCCATTAATTATAACTGCGTCAATTGGAATTGGGTCCTGCACAATTTCTACCATATCCTTAAATCCGTTCTGTTCTGTTATTTTTAAAGCCTTTTTTGCTTTATCATATGTTGTACACCTAGCAAATGTGCAGTCTTCCAATTCATACATTCCGACAACATTGTATAATTTTGCCATTTTGTTTTTTCTCCTAAATTCTAATTTTCTGTATAATACTCACAATCGCCAGAGCAGCACTGTTCTCCAATCGGACACATGTTTATATTAAGTGGGTTTCGTTCTGCATCATCTGCACAGCATTTAGCTGTTTCCGGCAATATGTCAATTTCAATTCCATCTCTGTATATTTCCATTCTATTTACCTCTTAAATTCTAATTTATCGTTCCAATTTCCTCTTCGCTGAAAATCTCTTCTACATC
>OMGH01000731.1_pt1 | contig 25376 bp, 16 predicted proteins | sample 1645841 | NCBI WGS metagenome assembly OMGH01 (sample SAMN00849584, study PRJEB25192) | human gut metagenome
CGGGAGTAAATTCCACCACCAAATGTGGTGGTGGAATTTAAAATTTCATTTTTGGTTTGTGGTAAATATACTTTTAATTTAACTATAATATGTAAAAATGTGGTATACTATCATCATCGCATTTTAGGAGGAATAATTGATGACGATTCACGATTTGGCTGAATACGAGATTTTAGATGAGCACAGAGTGGAGGATGTCCAGTCGGATGGATTCATTCTGAGACACAAAAAAAGTGGTGCAAGGATTGCCATTTTATCAAATAATGATGATAACAAGGTCTTTTATATAGGCTTCAGGACTCCGCCGGAGGATGAGACGGGTGTACCGCATATTATTGAGCATACCACACTATGCGGTTCAAAGAAGTTCCCTGTAAAGGATCCTTTTATTGAGCTGGCAAAGGGCTCGCTCAATACATTTTTAAATGCTATGACATACCCTGACAAGACAGTTTATCCTGTTGCCAGCTGTAATGATCAGGATTTTAAGAATCTCATGGATGTGTATCTGGATGCAGTGTTTAATCCAAATATCACAAAGTACGAGGAGATTTTCAAGCAGGAGGGCTGGCACTACGAGCTTACAGGCAAGGATGATGAGCTTAAGATAAACGGAGTGGTGTACAATGAGATGAAGGGAGCATACTCATCGCCGGACGAGGTGCTTTCAAGCCAGATTTACCGCTCACTTTTCCCTGACAATACCTACAGCAAGGATTCAGGCGGCAATCCGGAGTATATTCCTAAGCTTACGTATGAAGCTTATCTGGACTTCTATCACAAGTATTATCATCCATCCAATTCATACATTTATCTGTATGGTGATATGGATGTTGTCGAGAGACTTGAGTGGCTGGATAAGGAATATCTGAGCCTGTATGATTATAAAAAAGTTAATTCAGAAATTAATAAACAGCCTGCATTTGATGAAATAAAGAATGTTGAGGCACAGTATTCAATTACCATGGATGATTCACAGGAGAATAAGACTTATCTATCTTATAACCGTGTGGTAGGGGATTCGCTTGATGAGATGCTCTATCAGGCATTTGATGTGCTTGACTATGCACTTGTCAGCTCACCGGGAGCACCGGTGAAGCAGGCATTGATAGATGCGGGAATCGGTGATGATGTGTATGGCTCATATGATGCGGGCATTCTGCAGCCGGTGTTCTCGTTTGTGGCAAAGAATGCCAATGCATCTCAGGCGGATGAGTTTGAAAGCATTATAGAAAACACTCTTAAAGAGGTTGTTAAAACAGGAATTAATAAAGAAGCGTTGCTTGCGGGAATCAACAGCAGTGAGTTTAAGTTCAGGGAGGCTGACTTCGGACAGTTTCCTAAGGGACTCCTTTTTGGATTAAACTGCTTAGACAGCTGGCTGTTTGATGATATGAAGCCTTTTATACATCTGGAGTGTCTTGGTACCTTTGCAAAGCTTCGAAAGGCTGTAGATACGGATTATTTTGAAAAGCTTATACAGGAATATCTGCTTGACAATACCCATGGTTCATCTGTCACAGTAAAGCCGAAGCGTGGCCTTGGCAATGAGAGGGAGGAGGCTTTGGCAAAGGAGCTTTCCGATTACAAGGCATCTCTTTCGGATGAAGAGATTGACAAGCTGATTGAGGAGACAGAGCATTTAAAGAAATATCAGGAGGAGCCTTCGTCAGATGAGGATCTGCGTAAGCTTCCGATGCTTACAAGAGCTGACATGAAAAAGGAGGCTATGCCTTTTTCAAACATTGAGGACACACTTTCAGATGTAAAGGTTGTGCGCCATGACATAGAGTCAAACGGTATTGATTATATATCATTTTTATTTGATGCAGGTGATTTTGCGCAGAGCGAGCTTGGCTATCTTGGCTTTTTCACAAACGCACTCGGATTGGTGAGTACCGAAAATTACAGCTATACCGATTTAGCCAATGCGACCAATATATATACCGGCGGAATCAGCACAGGTACTGCAAGCCACCCGGATATTAAGGATAGAAATAATTTTGTGTTTAAGTTTGAGGTGAAGCTAAAGGTATTGGAGAAAAATCTTGACAAGGCACTTGAGCTTATGGAGCAGATGCTTCTTGCATCGGATTTTACCGATACAAAGAGACTGGGCGAGATTGTAGCGCAGATTAAGGCAAGGCTTCAGGCTAACCTGAGCAGCTCAGGCCATCTGGTAGCAGCTATGCGAAGCATGTCGAGCTTCTCGCGCTATGCACTTTATCAGGACGAGCTAAAGGGTATTGCTTTTTACCGCTCTATATGCCGCATAGAAAAGGAACTTTCAGAGTCACCAAAGAGTGTGTCAGATAAGCTTGCTGCAATAGCCAAAAAGCTGTTTGCAAGAAACAGAATGCTTATCAGCTTTACCGGAAATAACGAGGCATACGGCAATGCAAAGCCTTCGTTGGAAAAAGTTATAGCTGGATTTGATAAAATGAGTGCTGTAGGCAATCAGGCTGAGGTTCATTTTAACACAGCAAAGGAAGCCTTTATCGATGCATCCCAGATACAGTATGTGGCAAAAACAGGTGATTTCATCTGCGAGGGCTATGAATACACCGGAGCACTGAGACTGCTGCGTATCATCTTAAGCTATGATTATCTCTGGATAAATGTCAGGGTAAAGGGTGGTGCTTACGGCTGCATGAATACATTCCTTAGAAGCGGAGAAAGCTACTTTGTCTCATATAGAGACCCTAACCTTTCAGACACACTTGATGTCTATGACAGAATACCTGAGTATATAAAGAGCTTTTCGCCTGATGAGAGGGATATGACCAAGTATATTATCGGTACCTTCAGTGCTCTTGATACGCCTATGAATCCGGAAGCAAAGGGAAGCAGATCACTGTCGGCATATCTCGAGGGTATTACTTACGAGCAGATTCAAAAGGAGAGAAATGAGATACTAAATGCACAGCCAGAGGATATCAGAAGGCTTGCAGACCTTGTAGAGGCAGTGCTTAAGAAGGACAGTATATGTGTCATCGGCAATGAAAATATGATTAAAGAGTCGGCAGGGCTCTTTGAGAATGTTGAAAAGCTTATATAAATACAGATTCACATAGGAGGAAAAATGAAACAGAATTTCAAATCGGGTTTTGTTACAATAATCGGCAGACCAAACGTGGGCAAGTCAACACTGATGAACAGGCTTATCGGTCAGAAAATTGCCATCACATCAAACAAGCCTCAGACCACAAGAAACCGCATCCAGACAGTATACACGGATATGGAAAAGGGACAGATAGTGTTCCTTGATACTCCGGGCATACACAAGGCAAAAAACAAGCTGGGCGAGTACATGGTCAATGTGGCGGAAAAGACATTGAATGAGGTGGATGTTGTGCTGTGGCTTGTGGAGCCGACAAACTTTATCGGGGCAGGAGAGCAGCATATCATAGAGCAGCTCAAAAAGGTCAATACACCTGTTATATTGATTATCAACAAGGTAGATACAGTGGAAAAGGAAAAGGTGCTTGAATATATAGACACCTACCGCAAGGTATACGACTTTGCAGAGATTATTCCTACATCAGCCTTAAGAGGACAGAATACGGATGATGTTATTAATTCTATATTTAAGTATTTGCCTTATGGCCCGCAGTTCTATGATGAGGACACCATCACAGATCAGCCGGAGCGTGCAATCTGTGCTGAGATTATCAGGGAAAAAGCGCTCCATGCTCTAAATGACGAGGTGCCGCATGGCATTGCAGTAGGAATTGACCGCATGAAGACAAGAAAGACAAAGAGTGGTTCTATTATAGATATGGATGCCACAATTGTCTGCGAGCGAGACTCCCATAAGGGAATCATTATAGGAAAGCAGGGCAGCATGCTCAAAAAAATCGGCACCAATGCGCGCTATGAGATGGAAAGACTGCTTGACTGCAAGGTGAATCTGAAGCTATGGGTCAAGGTAAAGAAGGATTGGAGAGACAGCGACTTCCTCATCAAGAACTTTGGATACAAAGAGGAAGAATAGTATTTTGAAAGTAAGATTAAGATGTCACAGAGTGTAGTGTTGACCGGTATGGTGCTTTCAGCCATGCCGGTAGGGGATTTTGACAAAAGAATAACGATTCTCACAAAGGAACGAGGAAAAATCACAGCCTTTGCAAGGGGCGCAAGACGTCCAAACAGCCAGCTTATGGCAGGAAGCAATCCGTTTTCGTTTGGTGAGTTTGAGCTGTTTGAGGGTAAAAGCGCATATTCTCTATCAAAGGTCACAATCAGCAACTATTTCAGGGAACTGACACAGGATTTGGAAGCAGTATACACCGGCTTTTACTTTCTGGAGTTCTGCGGATATTTCTGTCAGGAGAACAATGACGAGAAAGATATGCTAAAGCTCCTTTATCAATCACTCAGGGCTCTTGAATCACCGGCATATAAGAATGAACTGGTCAGGGCTGTTTTTGAGCTTAAAGCTATTACGATAAATGGCGAGGGTCCATCGCTGTTTTCATGTATACACTGTCATTCAAGGGAAGGACTTAATGTCTTTTCGGCAAGACGCGGAGGCGTGTTTTGCGCTAACTGTGGCACGCAGGTGCAGGGCAGGCATATACTAAGTGATACACTCTATACCATGCAGTATATTGTTTCAGCAGATATCACAAAGCTATACAGGTTTGCAGTGTCAGATGATGTGCTTGAGGAGCTGAGGAGCATAATGAAGGAATATCTTTCAATCTATGTGCATCATGATTTTAAATCAGCAGCTTTCCTTTGATAAATTAAAGCAAGAAATTAAATCATGAAATAATTAATAGATACCATGTATATCGTTGTTTAAGCTATAAGCATTACTGTAATTGCTCTTTTAAATATGATACTTGAAATCATATATACAAAAGGGTATAATGGCATAGATTATATTTTAGGAGGCAGCTATGAATAAAAAGCTATCAATGCTGTTGCCTGTTATTGCGACATGCGGTTTGCTTGCCGGGTGCGGTACAGATTATTATACCAAGGACAGCACGGTGTTTGTTGCAAAAAACGGCAGTGTGGTATCTACAGATGTCGAGGACTTTGATACAGCTGCATACAAGCAGGATGACTTACAAAGCTATGTGGACAAGTCAATAGACGATTACAATAAGAAAAATGATGGTTCAGTCAAACTCAAAAAGCTGACTGTCGAGAAAAAGAAAGCATCGCTTACAATGAGCTATGCTTCGACTGACGAATATACTGATTTCAATGGGACAAAGCTCTTTTCAGGGACTATTGCAGAGGCTCTGGCAGCCGGATATGATTTCAAGACTGATTTTGCTGCAATAGATGATGGTAAGGCAAAGAAATGTGAAACATCTGAGTTTCTGGATGAAAACGGCTACAAGGTAGTTATTTATGAGGGCAGTTCAAATCTGCATGTGAAAGGCAAAATATTATATGCATCTGTCGACAATGTAAAGCTTGTAGATGATAATACAGTTGCGATTGGTGACAAGTACAGCATGCTTGCATCACAGCCTACAGGGACAGAGAGTGTCACAGAGGGCACAGAAGCAGTAAAATCCGATGCGACGGAAGGAACGGAAAACGGAGCGGATGACAGTGTCAGCGATGATGATATATTAAACTCGGTCAAGGAAGATAATGAGGTTACATTCGACTTTGACAGCGATGAGGATAATTCTGTGCCGGTGTCATATGTCACATATGTTATATATAAGTAGTATATAAGCAGACTGATAAATAGATTAGTGCAATAATACTTAAATAAACTATACATAAAATCTATTACAATTCGGATTGTTAAATCGTTATTTAATTTTAAATAAGAATAAAAATCATAAGATAGAGAGGAAACAGGAATTATGGAAAAAACCATGGACAAAATCGTACAGGTAGCAAAAGCAAGAGGATTTGTATATCCGGGCTCAGAAATTTACGGAGGTCTTGCAAATACATGGGATTATGGAAACCTGGGCGTAGAGCTTAAAAACAACGTAAAAAGAGCATGGTGGAAGAAATTTATCCAGGAGAATCCTTATAATGTAGGTGTAGACTGTGCCATCCTCATGAATCCTCAGACATGGGTTGCATCAGGACATCTCGGCGGCTTCTCAGATCCACTTATGGATTGTAAGGAGTGCCATGAGCGATTCAGAGCAGACAAAATCATCGAGGATTTTGCACAGGACAATGGTATTGAGCTTGAGACATCAGTTGATGGCTGGACAAACGAGCAGATGGTAGATTTCATCAAGGAGCACAATGTTCCATGTCCATCATGCGGCAAGCACAATTTCACAGATATCAGACAGTTCAACCTCATGTTCAAGACCTTCCAGGGTGTTACAGAGGATGCTAAGAATACAGTATATCTTCGTCCTGAGACAGCACAGGGTATCTTTGTAAACTTTAAAAATGTACAGCGTACATCACGTAAAAAGATTCCATTCGGTATCGGACAGGTTGGTAAGTCATTCCGTAACGAGATTACACCTGGTAACTTCACCTTCAGAACACGTGAGTTCGAGCAGATGGAGCTTGAGTTCTTCTGCGAGCCTGGAACAGATCTTGAGTGGTTTAAGTATTGGAGAGGCTTCTGCCGCGACTGGCTCATTTCTCTTGGAATCAAGGAGGATGAGATGAGACTGCGTGATCATGATCCTGCTGAGTTAGCCTTCTATTCAAAGGGAACTACAGATATCGAGTTCTTATTCCCGTTCGGATGGGGCGAGCTTTGGGGCATTGCTGATCGTACAGATTATGACCTCGGACGTCATCAGGAAGTTTCAGGACAGGATCTCACATACTTTGATGACCAGAAGAATGAGAAATATCTGCCATACGTTATCGAGCCATCACTCGGTGCTGACCGTGTAGTACTTGCCTTCCTTTGTGCAGCTTATGATGAGGAGGATATCGGTACACCGGAGAAGCCGGATGTAAGAACAGTATTCCATTTCCATCCAGCACTTGCACCTGTAAAGATTGGAGTGCTTCCACTGTCAAAGAAGCTCAATGAGAGCGCTGAGAAGGTATTTGCACAGCTTTCAAAGACATACAACTGTGAGTATGATGACAGAGGAACAATCGGAAAGAGATATCGTCGTCAGGATGAAATCGGAACACCATTCTGCGTGACATATGATTTCGACTCAGAGGAAGACCATTGTGTGACAGTACGTGACCGTGACACAATGGAGCAGGAGCGTATCGCAATTGATGAGCTTGATGCTTATTTTGCAAAGAAATTTGAATTTTAATTTTGTAATATAATACAGATAATAAAGGGCAACCAAAGATATAGTAAGCTATTCTTTGGTTGTTTTGATATATGGAGGTTGTGAATATGGAAGCAAAAGAATTAAAGAAGCTGAGCAGAAGTGAGCTGCTGGAGATGCTTTTAGACAGAAGTAAAGAGGTTGAACACTTAAGAAAAGAGCTTGACGAGACAAAAAAACATATTCAGACACTTGAGCGTGAGGTAAAGACATCGGGTGATATCAATGCTGCAATTAATAAACTCACGTCAGCAACAGAGGAAATCCAAAAATTTGCTGCTGTAATATCAATGGCTTCAAATAATCTGACAAGAAAATAATATAGAAGCAATATTTTGTGTTTATGAATGGATAATTGGACAAAAGAATGATAGAAAAAATATATAAAAAGGCAATATATGCTTTGGCAAGAGTTGCTGTAAAGTACATTGAGCTAAGAAAAAAAAGAGAACAGAAGAAAATTAAGCAGAATAAATCAGCTAACCTTACAAATTCGACAAAAAGCTACACAGATGCTGAATACAATAAAAAGGTAGTTGCAGAGATTAATCATAACAATACTGCAGCTGTTGCAGAAAGCAAAAATAATATTGATGTAGTGGATTTAAGCAAAGATGAGGAGCTGAAGGATGTCGAACAGAAACCACTTACCAATGAGGATAAGCTTGATTTACTTTTGGCACATATGATGGAAACATCTGTTAAGTCATCTGAAAAAGTAACGCAGGTACATAAGCAGACCAAAAATGTTGATGAAAATATATCACAGGAAATAGCGGAAATAATTCCGGCCAAATATGTAACACCGGCGCCAGACATAACTACTGATATAGAAAAAAATATTGAAATAGAGAAGGAATATCAGCAGACTAAAAAAGGAAACCGGCCGGAGGATATATCTGTACATATAGAAAAGGAAATATCAAGGAAGGTTTCAGAAGAAAACAGAGTTGAGAATAAAAGTGCTGAGAAGACTGAAGATACATCGGGCTATCGCAGTATCATGACAGACGACTATGACCGTTATAGCGATGATCTTGGCATAAAGGAGCTGCGTCAGGAACTGAGAAGAGTGAAGTATAACAACAAATTTGCAGCAACACTCTTCAATACCGTAGGAACACTTGTGGTAGTGGCAGCGGCAGCAATATTGGTCGCAAACCTGTGGCTTCCTATTTTGAAGGTGACCGGAACATCTATGTCACCGACGTTACAGGAGGGACAGGTGCTTATGGCATCAAAGGGGCATGACTTTAAAACAGGAGATGTCATAGCTTTTTATTACAATAACAAGATACTTGTAAAAAGAGTTATTGCGATGCCGGGTGACTGGGTCAATATATCGGATGATGGAACTGTTTATGTAAACGATATTGCGATTGATGAGCCGTATCTCAAGGAAAAAGCTTTAGGAGACTGCAATATAGAGCTGCCTTATCAGGTTCCGGAGTCGAAAATTTTCGTGATGGGCGATAACAGAAGCGTATCACTTGACTCGAGAAATACAGCTATAGGCTGTGTCTCAGAGGAACAGGTGGTCGGCAAAATCACATTTGCCATCTGGCCGTTGTCTAAAATTGGCAAAATTGACTAGTGTTATTTGGAACATTTTGGTAAAAAAGTAGAAAATCCCGATTTAAAGTCTCGTGTGACCGTTGTGTGACCAAAAGGGTGTAATATATTAGCTGTTGAATAACGATTAAGTAAAATGAATTATATATAACTCTATGAAAGGAGGATGCAGAATGGATAAGGATATGGAACGTCTCGGCAAAGAACGTCTTAAAAGAGTGAGAAGACGTAGACAGCTTGCTACATTTATTATATCGATGGCTGTTATAGTGCTGGGCATTACTGCGTACAGACTTATACAACCTGCATCAGCAGCAGATCAGAATCAGAAGGATTTTACCATAGATAATGTCACAGAAAACTATGTTAATCTTCAAAAACTGCAATCAAATGGCTCATATACCAAAATGTCAAGTGAGGGCAAACCGGTGGACTGGAACGGCGAGAAGTTCAAGCTTGAGGTTCAGCTGGACTTTGGAATCGGAAAGAATGATACGGTAGATGCCAATGGCAATACTGTTAAGAATTATTATTATGTCTATGATCCATCGGTGACTATTCCGGATGAGCTGTGCAATTACTGGAAGACAAAATGTGATGACAACGGAGATACGGAACAGTTTCAGTACAGATATATCAAGAATGAGGATGGTACATATGCAATTCTTATCAAGTTTGCAGATGGTTATATTGAGGGTAACAGCAGCGATATAAAGGGCTGGGCAAAGGCAGAAGCTTTTGGTGAGGGCAAGACCAATGATTCTGGTGATGTGGATATCTATATCGGTGGTGATGTCACCATAACAGTAGACAAGAATAATGTCCACTGGAACGGAAATGATTCCTTAAACTACGATATTTCTGTAAAGAAGAGCAATACAAACAATAATAATATTGCTATTGATGAAAATGGTAATTATTATGTTGAGTTTACTGTGGATGTATCTTCTAAAAAAGGTACACCTGATGATATCGAAATCACAGATGAATTTAACGGCAATGGTATGAGGGTTGATACTACCGGATTTACCTACAGCATAAAGAAAAACGGTCAGGATGCTGAAAGCAGTTATACTGCAACAGCGACAGGAAAGAATGACCCGGCAGATGCTGGAAAGGCAACACTTACTGCAAAGCTTCCAAAATTAGAGGCAGGAGAGAACTGTTCTATTACATATAGGTATTACCTGACCAATGCTAGGGATTTGGGGAATAATGCTACATGGCAGGCAACTAATTTCGTTACCGGTAAATCAACAGACCAAAAATCAAAAGAAACTGTCATAGATACGTCAAGCAGCTATGTAAAGTATTACAAAAACCTTATACAAAAATCCGGTAAATATGATAAGACTAATAACCAAATTATCTGGACAGTTACAGTAAATAAAACCTGTGAGGATATTGCGGGAGCTGTCCTGACAGATGATATGTTTGATAAGATTACAGGCATTGATATATCACCTAGTGACGGATATACAATTAACAAAGACAGCAGTGGCAAGGTGACATCGGTTACATTTAATTCTACAGATGGTAACAAGAACTGCAATAAGTATACTGTCAAATACTATACAGAGGCATTGCAGACATTTGATGACCAGAAATTTAATAATAATGCTATTCTCACTAAGTATGATAAGTCATATAAGAGCTCTTCAAGTGTAAATGTTCCAAAAACAAAGCAGAATATTACAAAGAAGCTTGTTGATGCTCAAAAGACAGATAATGGGCTGTATACTTTAAAGTGGGAAGCAAAATTTACAATTCCGGCATCGGGATTTCCTAAGGCGTTTGGCATTGCTGATACAATGTCATCCAAATCTCAGAATAATTATCATTACATGACTTATACCCAGATGAATGATTTTGTAAGTCAGGTTAAGGAAAAGTTTGATGGATATATCGGTGACATTACTGTTAAATATCTGGATAAGAATAATAATTCAAAAACAGCAAAATTTAATGAAGTATCCGAATCTGATGACTACAGATTTACCTCGGTAAATGTCAGCTTTAATAAGGATTATCCGACAAGCAACAGTGAAAAAGAAGTAGTATTTACGTACAGCACAACTGCCGACACAACAGCAAGTGGAAAGCTTGAGTATGTGAATAAGTTCGAAGCTTTAAATTCAAGTGCATCTGCATCTTATAGCCATACGACATCAAAGATTGTAAAGACTGATGGAAACGGTAAAACAGGTCAGACATATTTGAAAACCACAGAAAGCGATGGAACACTCACATGGCGCGTTGATGTACTTATGGATGCTGATGCTACAGAGTATACTATCACTGATAAGCTTCCGGAGGGTGTTACACTGCAGAGTGTAAAGATAATGCTAAAATATCCTAATCAGGAGGGCTTTGTTTATCCTGACTTTGATGGTACGCCACATACGGTATCAGGCAGCGACTGGTTTATAAATGGAATTCAAACAGGTACTACGCTGGATAAAAACACAAAGACTGTGGTTACAAGGGTTATAAAGCCTGATAAGACCAATACAACTATACATGGCTGGAATGAGAACTCTCACATATATGTAGTATACAAGTGTACGATAGATGATTTTGAGAATTTTGAAGCCGGTAAAAGAGTGGATTATAAGAATACAGCCACAGCATCTTCAAATACAAATAAAGAAATCGGATCGGCTTCTCAGACACAGACCATGTCAAAGCCTGACGAATCGGGCAGTGATAATCCTACTGAGGGGGATAAGGTTATTTCCAAGAACTACAAGTGGGATGAGGATAATCACAGGCTGCGTTATACGGTTATAATAAACCCTGAAGGCAAGGACTATCTGCCTGATAGTGATACATTAAAGCTGACAGATGTGCTTAGATTTACAACACGTACATATGGTAATGGTATTCAGACATTATGGTATATTGATTTAATGCCGGCTACAGTTAAGTTTAGAGAAGCTATTAAGCAAAACGATGGAACATATAAGCCGGGAGAAACGATTGATGAATGTAAGTGGAATTACAGTACACAGGATGGCACCTATGAAAGGAGTGCTTATTCATATAGAAACATAAATGCAGATGTGCCTGATGGCAAAACCATTATGCTGACATATACTTATCAGGTCAATGCACAGGTTATTGGTACTCCTGGTGAACACAGTCCGATTATAATGGATGTCAGCAATACAGCAAAGCTTGAGGGCATCGAAAAGGGAGAAGACAGAAAGGATAACCGGACAGTTTACAAAGAGTCAAAATCATCTGCTGGAGTAATTAAGAGCAATACATTTACCTTGTATAAGGTAGATAAGAATGATTATGGAAGGCAGCTTGAGGGCGCTGGGTTTGAATTGTTTGGATACACACCGGATGGCTCTTATACGCCGTTAGGTAAGTATACCACCGATAAGAACGGCAGAATTGATATCAGTATGAGTACTGACAATCTGGAGTATAATACACAGTATTACATAGTTGAGACAAAGGCACCGGATGGTTACATACTCTCGGCAGAGCCACACAAGGAGTATTTCTATTTCAGTGCAGATAACTCAGCACATCCTGTTGTAGCCGAAAACAGCTCATTACAGGGAAGTGATATGGCAAAGGTAAATACACCGTACTATTATGAGGATGTAGCAGTTGCGACCACCAGCATCTCAGTCGATAAAAAATGGACTGATTCAAAGAATAATCCGTTAGATAAGACTGATGGAAAGATTTATCTGCAGCTGCATCAGGTGGATTCGGCTGATAATGATAAGAAGTATGGCAGTCCGGTTGAGGTGACAGCTGATTCGGCAGGTGAATGGTCATATGTATTTGAAAATCTGCCATTGCAGGATGTAAATGAAAATGGTATTCTGACCGGTACCACATATAAATATTATGTGACAGAGGTTGGAATAAATCAGAACAACAGTATGTCAGGCTATGATGTTTCATATATATTTAAGGATATAAATGGTACACAAATGTCAAAGACCGATGCAAACGTTGCACCGGGCAGCGCCAATGCAATAGAGTCCGGTACTGTTGAGATTACAAACAAACTCATAGAGTATGAGCTTCCGGAAACAGGTGGAAGCGGTAACAGATGGTTGTATATGTTAAGTGGAGTTGTGCTTATAGCAATAGCCGTAATAACACTTTTCTATAAAAAACATGAAACATTATAAAAAGGAGAATGCAATATGAAAACGATCAAAAGAAGCATTGCTTTAGTTCTTGCAATGATACTTACACTTGCAATGAGCGTTACAGTATTTGCTGAGGGCGAAGGCGCCAAAAAAACATTTACCATCACGGTTAATGAGGCAAAGGCAGGCCACACTTATGAGGCTTACCAGATTTTAAAGGGAGATCTTTCAAAATCACAGACAACACTTTCAAACGTTGACTGGGGTACCGGTATCAAGGCAGACAAAAAGACAGATCTTGCTAATGATGCAAAAGCTTATGTAGAGAAGCTTTCAGGAATGCAGACAAACTCTTCAGATCTTAAGGCAGAGGCACAGAAAATTGCTTCAGCTTTAAGCACTACAGCAGCAGGTTCTGTTTCAGTAACACAGGACAATGCAAAAGCTGAGATTACAGGACTTGAGCCTGGTTACTATCTCATCAAGGATAAGGATAGCTCTTTAACAGGCGACGAGGCTTACACAGAGTATATCCTTAATATCGTTGCTGATACAACAATCACACCAAAGACAGATGTACCTTCTGTTGAGAAGAAAGTAAAAGACACAAACGACACAACAGGTGATACAACAGAATGGCAGGATTCAGCCGATTATGATATCGGAGATGTGGTTCCATTCCAGCTTACAGCTACATTACCTGCAAATGTTCAGTCATATAAGTCATATTTCCTCAAATTTGATGATACTCTTTCACAGGGGCTTGATTTCAATGAAGGAACAGTTACTGTTAAATTAGGTGATAAGGATGTTACAGAATTCTTTAAAACAAATTATGACGCAGCTGGCAAAAAGCTTACTTTTACATGTGACAATATTTTAGCAGAGAAATTTGAAGCAAAAAATGGTGATACGATTGTAGTTGAGTACAAAGCAACTCTCAATAAGAATGCTGTCATCGGTTCAAAAGGAAACCCAAATAAGGTTAAGCTTGAGTTCTCTAACAACCCTAACAATGGTGGAGATGGAGACAAAGGTGAGACTCCGGAGGATACAGTAATCGTATTTACATACAAGGTTGTAATCAACAAGGTAAATGAGAAGAACGAAGCACTCGATGGTGCAGAGTTTACTCTTTACAAAAAGATTAAAGGTGAAGCAGACAAAGAAATCAAAGCGGTAATTTCCGGTGATAAGAATGATGTCTTCACATTCAGCGGACTTGATGATGGTGATTACGTACTTAAGGAGACAAAGACTCCTGATAGCTACAACACTGCAAAAGATATTGCATTCACAATCACAGCAGACCACTCAATTGTGTCTGATGCTCCTGAGCTTAAGTCATTAAGCGGAGATAAGGTGACCGGTAATATTACACTTAAAGCTGATAAAGCTGAGGGCAGCTTAAGCACACCTGTACAGAACTTTAAGGGCTCAGTCCTTCCTTCAACCGGTGGTGCCGGACGTGTTGCAATTTATGTAATTGGTGCTATATTAGTAGTCGGTGGCGGAATTGTTCTTGTAACAAAGAAGCGTGTTAAATAATATCATTTTATAATAAAATATATCTGCCATGAGCCACTTTAGTGGTTCGTGGCAGTTACAATAGGCATAATTATATTATGCAAATGATAACAGTAAGGAGAGTGCTATGAGAAGAAAATTATCAACTATTTTGTTTGTCATAGTGTTTCTTGCAGGACTGTCCTTACTGCTATATCCGACGGTGAGTGATTACTGGAATTCATTCCATCAGTCAAGGGCAATCGCAAGCTATGTCGATGCAGTAGACAATACAAATGAACAAAAGCTTGAAGAAATGAGGCAGGCGGCAGAGGCTTACAATGAAAGGCTTTTAAGCAAGCAGGACAGATATGATATGTCTGATTCGGACAGAGCAGAGTATGAAAGCCTGCTTGATGTATCTGGCACAGGAGTCATGGGCTATGTTGAGATTCCGTCTATCAATGTCTCATTGCCGATTTACCACGGCACAGACAATACAATACTTCAGATAGGTGTTGGCCATATTGAGGGCACATCGCTTCCGGTTGGCGGAGCAAGCACACATTGTGCTGTTTCAGGACACAGGGGACTTACATCATCTAAGCTGTTTACGGATATTGACCAGATGGCGGAGGGTGACACATTTAAGCTGTATGTGCTTGGCGAGACACTGACATACGAGGTTGATCAGATAAGGATTGTTTTGCCTGATGAGCTTAATGACTTAAAGATTGAGGAAGGGCAGGATTACTGTACACTTATCACGTGTACACCGTATGGTGTGAATTCACACAGGCTTCTTATCAGGGGTCACAGGATTGCAAATGATGCACAGGGACTTATTGTCGAGGATGTAAAGCAGGTACAGCCGTTACATGAAGCCATAGTGCTTGGCATTCTGTTTCTGGTTTTGTATATAATAATTTGTAAGATACTTAGTAAAACGATATTGTATAGATTCAGATAGAATCAGGAAGGAGGAAAAATGCACAATAGTTTAAAAAGAGCTGTCAGTATAGCTATAGCAGCGATAGCCTTGTTTTCTCTGCCATGTGGAAGCATTTTTGCAAGGACGCATATTGATATTGATAAGAAATGCTCTATAACAGTTGATATCCCTGATACATGGGAGGATTTGTATACTGTGGATTTTCCCGTAGAGCTTTACAGAGTGGCAGATGTAGATGAGAACGATGTATACACTGCAACGAAGCAGTTTGATGAGCTGGCTAAATCTATATCAGATATCAGCAGTAAAACTACCGCAGATGACTGGGAAAAGATGGCAAAGACAGCTGCGGACATTGCAGACAAAGGTTCTTTGACAGCAGATGAGGTAATAGATGTTTCAAACGGAAGGGGAAACGTTACAGGCGTTAAGACGGGACTGTATCTGGTATATGCAAAGCCGGCTGATTCGGCAAGATTTGGATACACATTTGTGCCGTATCTGATTTCGGCTCCTAATAATGAGTTTGCTATGACAGGAAGCGGCTCAGATTCATGGATATATGATGATATCGATATCGAGCTGAAGCCTGAACAGACCGGGCTTATGGGAAGCTTACAGATTAATAAAACATTAAAGACATACAATACAGCACTCGGTGAGCCGGTGTTTGCATTTGATGTTGAGGTCTACGACAGGGATGGTAATGTGGTGTTTTCAGATATCGCATCAATCAGATTTGACAGTACAGGGGCTAAGAGCGTAGTTATTGACAATATTCCGGCAGGGTCAAGGGTGATAGTAAAGGAGGTATATGCCGCTGGCAGTTATCAGGTGACCTCCTCAGACAGCATAGAGACACAGATTGTGGCCGGTGAGACCGCAGATGTTGATTTCACAAACGATTACAACGACAAATTGATTTATAGTACCGGTGTCGTAAACCATTTTGAGTATGACGGAACCGGATGGGAATGGGTGCAGAATTAATGAAAAAATTATCAGAGTCTTGTAAAAAACTTAATAGAAATCACCGTATTCTTGTATGTGCAGCCTTTGCTGCTACACTCATTGTCTGTGGTGTTTCAGTTAAACCGACACTGGCATATTTTACAACCTATGCTACGGCAAAGGGCGGTATCTCAGTAGATATCGGTCCTACAACTGATGTCAAGGAGAAGTTTAAGGACTGGAAGAAAACTATTGAGATTGAGAATACAGGAAAAGCAGACTGTTTTGTCAGGGTAAAGGTAATTGCAGCAAGCCAGTTTGATATACAGGCATCAGGCTCAAACTGGAGCCTTTCAGATGATGGCTACTGGTATTACAGTCAGGTAGTGCCGGTTGGTGGCAAAACCGAGCCGATTGTTGCAGCTATCACAGTTAGTGAAAAGGTAAAGACCAGCTTCAATGTAGTTGTGGTTCAGGAGTGTGCTCCTGTCACATATGATGAGAATGGCAATCCGTGTGTCGCACCTGATGCAAAATGGGATGCGACAGCACAATATGATAAAGAGGAGGGCGAAGAGTAATGAAGAGAAAACTTCCAATTATACTTGTAGCATCCTCTGCGATAATGCTTGCAGCATCGACGATTGGATCTACAAAAGCGACTCTTACATATATGAGTGATAATTATCTGGCTCAGATTGACATCAAATCCATCGGTGTTACTTTGACTGAGAATGGCAATGATGTGAGCTGGCGTGACTATAAGCATAAGGATGATGACTGGAGCGAGGCAACAGGAGTGCTGCTTGGAGATATGCTAAAGAATGCCGGAGATGAAAAACTGATTCTCGACAAAAAGTACGATGAGAAGCTTGCTGTCAAAAACAGCGGCTCGATAGATGAGTATGTGAGAGTGTCTGTGCAGCATTACTGGGCAGACAAGGAGACAGGTGATAAGCTTTCAAACCTTGATCCATCCAAGATACAGATTGACTTTACAAACGATGGCTGGACAGAGGATAAGAGTGCTGAGACTACAGAGCGAAATGTATTTTACTACAATTCTATTTTAAAAAAAGGTCAGACATCCACTGATTTTACAGACAAAATCAGTATATCCGGCGATATTGCAGCCATTGTGGGTCAGACATCACAGACTGATGATAACGGACTTACAACCATCACTACTACCTATGAATATGATGGTGCGCAATTTGTGCTGGAGGCAACTGTTGATGCAGTACAGACACACAATGCAAAGGACGCAATTAAGAGTGCGTGGGGTGTTGATGTAAATATATCAGATGACGGGGCACTTAGCTTAGAGTAAAGGAGGACAATATGAAAAAATTTATCGCATTATTATCATGCATGTTGTTTATCCTTGGTTCGATAGGCACTGTATTTGCAGATGAGAATACTACTACAGCCGGCTCATGTGAGTTTACCGGCAAGGAGATGGTCAGTTCGTTCGATTCAAATAAAATAGCAGCCTCTGTCTCACAGATGGAGCCGGGAGATTCTGTCACATTTTCCGTTGATATAAAGAATAACAGCCGTATTTCGACGAAATGGTATATGTCCAATGATGTGTTAAAGAGTCTTGAGGATACACAGGCTGTGGCTGAAAATGGTGGATACTCATATATTCTTACTTTCGTAGGACCGGATGGAAAAGAGGACACTATATACAGCAGCACCAGCGTAGGTGGAGAGAAGGAGGCAACAGCCGGAAAAGGACTCAATGAGGCTACAAACTCTCTGGATAAGTTCTTTTATTTAAAGACATTAGAGCCTGGAGAGGGAGGCTGTGTGAAGCTTTTAGTAGGGCTTGACGGAGAGAGTCAGGGTAATATATATCAGGATACACTCGCAAAGCTTATGATGAACTTTGCGGTAGAGGATAACTCTGATCCAACTTTATCAAATCCATCTACATTTACAACTACAACAAGCAAGGTAAAGACCGGAGATATCTGGTCAATAGCGTCAGCTGTAGTGTTTGTGATTGGTATTATTTTGATGATACTGGCTTTCGTAAGTGACAGAAAGGGGGCTAAGCAAAATGAAAAGATTGCTTAAATATTTTCTTGCAGCTCTTGTTGTCATAACCGGTGTTTTCTCACAGACAGCAGATGCAAAGGCATTTTCATATACATACACTGTTTCCTTCTCAGCCGGAGGTCAGGGAAGCATAAACGGTGGTGTGCAGGTGCGCAAGGCATCAGGCAATGAGGCTTCGGTTTCTGTTTCTGCTAAAGGAGACAAAATAATTGTCACAGGTCTTGAATATGGAGATGTCATCAGCTGTGATGCACAGGGCAGTGTGGCACTTAATGAAAACAGCAAGTACTATGTAAAGGGAATCAGATTAAGCGGCCGTGACAATAATACGGTTGCACAGTCGGCTTTTTTCGTATCGGGAGATCAGGACTATGTTGTTGCATACGGCATACCGGGCGAGCTTGCTGAGTATACAGTCAACTATGTGGATACAGATGGCAATAAGCTTGCTGAAAGCCGTACCTATTATGGTAATGTGGGCGATGAGCCGGTTATAGCTTATCTGTATATAGATGGATATATTCCGGACAGCTATAATCAGACAGGCAAGCTGTCGTCAAATGCATCAGAAAACGTGTTCAACTTTGTATATTCAAGGGCTGCATCAAGCATGGCTGCTGCCGGAAATGGAGCAAATGACAATACTGCAGCAGGCGGCAATCAGGCAGCCGCAGGAGCTGCAAATGCAGCAGGGGCAGCTAATGCAGCGGGCAATGCAGCAGGAGCGGTAAATAACGGAGCTGCAGATGGAGCAAATGCCGCAAACACAATAGTGCCTGACGGACAGAATGATCCGCAGGATGGAATCCAGGCACCGCAGGCACAGCCAAATACTGATATAGCAGATGAGCAGGTACCGCAGGCGGCAAACGACAATAAGCATGATATAGCAGATGAGCAGGTACCGCTTGCCACCATGATTAGTGAGAGTGGAATGGTCGTTCCGCTGGCTATTGGTGCGCTTGGGATAGTTGCAATTCTTGCAATTATGATATTTGTCATAGTAAAGTATGTTAAGTCTGTCCGTGTTCAAAAAAATAGTATGAAACATAAGGGAAAAGATAATAAAAATTAGTTGATATTTGCTGAAATTATGGTATTATTAATGTGTGCGCTTGTATGAGTGCACACATTAATCAAGTATATGGATGGTTTTTTTTACCATACCAGAAATAAAATTTAGGAGGAATTGCAAAATGGCAAACAAGTGGGTATATACCTTCAAAGAGGGTAACATGACCATGCGTAATCTTCTCGGTGGTAAGGGTGCTAACCTCGCTGAGATGACAGAGATTGGACTTCCTGTACCACAGGGTTTCACAATCACTACTGAGGCTTGTACACAGTACTACGAGGATGGACGTAAGATCAATGATGAGATTATGGCTCAGACTATGGAAGGTGTAAAATGGATGGAAGAGGTTAACGGAAAGAAATTCGGTGACCTTAAGAATCCTCTTCTCGTATCTGTTCGTTCAGGTGCCAGAGCTTCAATGCCAGGTATGATGGATACAATCCTTAACCTTGGTCTTAATGATGATGTTGTTGCAGCTATGATCGCTGGTAACCCAGATCCAGCATTCGAGCGTTTCGTATATGATTCATACAGACGTTTCATCCAGATGTTCTCAGACGTTGTTATGGAAGTAGGAAAGAAATACTTCGAGCAGCTCATCGACAAGATGAAAGAGGACAGAGGTGTTAAATTTGACGTAGACCTTACAGCAGCTGACCTCAAAGAGTTAGCAGAGCAGTTCAAGGCTGAGTACAAGAATCAGTTAGGATCAGATTTCCCTTCAGATCCTGTAGAGCAGTTAAAGCTTGCTATCGAGGCTGTATTCCGTTCATGGGACAACCCACGTGCAAATGTTTATAGAAGAGATAACGATATCCCTTATTCATGGGGAACAGCTGTTAACGTAATGCCAATGGTATTCGGTAACTTAAATAACGAGTCAGGTACAGGTGTTGCATTCACACGTGATCCTGCAACTGGTGAGAACAAGCTTATGGGTGAGTTCCTTATCAATGCACAGGGTGAGGACGTTGTTGCCGGTGTTCGTACTCCAATGCCAATCGCTCAGATGGAGCAGGAGTTCCCAGAGGCATACGCTGAGTTCCTTAAGGTTTGTGAGACTCTTGAGAATCACTACCATGATATGCAGGATATGGAGTTCACAGTTGAGAACAAGAAGCTCTATATGCTTCAGTGCCGTAATGGTAAGAGAACAGCTCCAGCTGCTCTTAAGATCGCTTGCGATTTAGTAGATGAGGGACATAAGACACCAGCTGAGGCTGTTGCAATGATCGACCCTCGTAACCTTGATACATTATTACATCCACAGTTCGATGCTGCTGCACTTAAGGCTGCAACTCCACTTGGAAAGGGTCTTGGAGCATCTCCGGGAGCTGCTTGTGGTAAGGTTGTATTCACAGCTGACGATGCTGAGGCATGGGCTGAAAGAGGAGAGAAAGTCGTACTTGTACGTCTTGAGACATCTCCAGAGGACATCACAGGAATGAAGGCTGCTCAGGGTATCCTTACAGTTCGTGGTGGTATGACATCTCACGCAGCCGTAGTTGCACGTGGTATGGGAACATGCTGTGTATCTGGTTGTGGTGATATCAATATGGACGAGGAGAACAAGAAGTTCACACTTGCAGGACAGACATTCACAGAGGGATCTGAGATTTCTATCGATGGTACAACAGGTAACATCTACGCTGGAATCATCCCAACAGTTGATGCTTCAATCGCTGGTGAGTTCGGACGTGTTATGGCATGGGCTGATGAGTTCAGAAGACTTAAGGTTCGTACAAATGCAGATACTCCTGCAGATGCTAAGAAGGCTCGTGAGCTTGGTGCAGAGGGAATCGGACTTTGCCGTACAGAGCATATGTTCTTCGATCCAGAGAGAATCGCTGCATTCCGTGAGATGATCTGCTCTGATACAGTAGAGGAGAGAGAGACAGCTCTTAACAAGATTCTTCCATATCAGCAGGGAGATTTCGAGAAATTATACGAGGCTCTTGAGGGATGCCCAGTAACAATCCGTTTCCTTGATCCACCTCTTCATGAGTTCGTTCCTACAGAGGAGGCTGACATCGAGAAGCTTGCAAAGGCTAAGAACAAGTCAGTAGAGGAAATCAAAGCTATCTGTGAGTCACTCCATGAGTTCAACCCAATGATGGGTCACAGAGGATGCCGTCTTGCAGTTACATATCCTGAGATTGCTAAGATGCAGACAAAGGCTGTTATTCGTGCAGCTATCAATGTAAAGAAAGCTCATCCAGACTGGGATATCGAGCCTGAGATCATGATTCCATTAGTATGTGAGATCAAAGAGCTTAAGTTCGTTAAGAAGATTGTGGTTGAGACAGCTGACGCTGAGATCGCTGCTGCAAATGCTGACATCAAGTACCATGTAGGTACAATGATCGAGATTCCAAGAGCTGCTCTTACAGCTGATGAGATCGCTACAGAGGCTGATTTCTTCTGCTTCGGTACAAACGACCTTACACAGATGACATTCGGATTCTCTCGTGATGATGCAGGTAAGTTCCTTAACGCTTACTATGACAACAAGATTTTCGAGAACGATCCATTTGCTAAGCTTGACCAGACAGGTGTTGGTAAATTAATGGAGACAGCTATTAAGCTTGGAAAGCCAGTTAATCCTAACCTTCACGTTGGTATCTGTGGAGAGCACGGTGGAGATCCTTCATCAGTTGAGTTCTGCCACAAGATTGGACTTGACTATGTTTCATGTTCACCATTCCGTGTACCAATCGCTCGTCTTGCTGCAGCACAGGCTGCTATCGCAGAGCAGGCAAAATAGACAAAGGTTCTAATTTAAAAGTCTATATATAATTTATGCAAGGGAAAGTATTTAGTACTTTCCCTTGTTTTTTATTGCCAATCTGCATTTCACACCATAAAAACGACATTTCACGCCAAGAGTATAGATTGTAGGCACTATATGTTGTATAATTAGTACTAGAAATACAAGTATATGTGATATGAATAGAGAACGAAGCACAGATACGATGTAGGTACTAAGGTATGGAGAACACATTTATGATTATAAAAAAGAAGAACATCCGTACAATTGTGATAACCTGTGCATTGCTAGGTATCATAATATTCAGCATTCACAGCTACAATGTATATATGAGAGTCCAGAGAGGAAAAACATCATGCAGATAGAAGATAAAGATAATAGATAGAAGATAATAGGATAGAAGATTATCAATCAAAAAAGCTATGAGAGCCCGGTTAAAGGCTTTCATAGCTTTTATTTTTATGAGTGAGCACGAAGCTGTTCATCGACATATGTCTGGATATAATAATTATCCTCAGGCATCTGGCAACCGACGATATATGTTCCGTCATTATTTGAGCAGCGGATTACATATCCCTCCAATACTGAGTGGTCAGCAAGCGCAAAGTCCTCTATCGAGATAGTAACCTTCGTTCCTTTATGATCCACGAAATAAGGATCCTTTGTCAAAAATGCAAAGCCGTTTGCACTTATATTGTCAAGTGTACCCTTGAATGTGGTGTCGGTTCCTTTAAGCTTGATAGTGCATTTGTTTGATAAATCCATGCGAGGGTATTTCCTACGGTTCAAGATTTCAGGCTGCGTATTGACTGTTATCATAAGGCCATCTGTGATTGTGAGATCCTTCCAGCAGTACATTACATTGCCAACTGTAACACACAGATTGCAAGGTCTGGATGAGTCTACAGATAAGCCGCCTGATACAAGCTTAAGACTGTTTTCGCCAACAGCCTTTACTTCGCAATGGAACTCGTTGCCGGTCTGTACATCTGTCAGGATCACTTTGGCCTTCATACCCGGGCGGATATCATCAAGTCCCATAAATCCACCAACTCCGAGCTCGTGCATGAGAGATTGGATAACAGTCTCGATATTATTGATATTTGTTGCGCTTTCATCATATTTACTGAGCATCTTGCGGCTTATCGTGTCAGATGCATCGATACATGAGGTCATGGTTTCTACGATTTCAGATACCTTTTCCATATTGTCGACAAGCTGCTGGTTAGATGCTTCAACCTCTTGCATTGCGGCATCGATTTCATGGATATGGCTTCCGAGCTTATTGGAATCCTTTGTGATCTTCTCTACATTTTCACCGGTCTGCATTACCTTTTCAAGAGTGAGCTGGATGAGACGGAGCGTTTCTTCAATGGATGAGGTCATCTTTCCGGAAATCTCGTCAAGCCGTGAGAGAGCTTCACTGATCTGACCGGATGAATTTCTCGTCTCAGTGCTTAAAGTACGGATCTGTTCAGCAACAACAGCAAAGCCCTTACCTGCTTCACCTGCACGTGCAGCCTCGATAGAAGCGTTAAGAGCGAGGAGGTTTGTCTGGTTTGAAATATTATCAATTGTTCCGGTTTCATTTTTAACCATCTCAAATTCATCTCTGAATGTAGTCAGGATGCTTTCAACCTCTGTAGAAAGCTCTGACATGGTTTTTGCTGTCTGGGCAAGACCTTCAAGGTCCTCAGAGCTGACCTTGGCATGCTTGCCTGATTCGGTTGTCAGGGAAACCATATCATTTATCATGGCTGCAACATTCTCAACCTGTGAGCTTATATCGGTAGTCATTTCCTGGGAAGAAGCAGTGTGGGACTGAAGCTGCTTGTTATTTCCGGTAAGCTTATTCATTCCATCAACGACAACATCTGAGCCATGCTTGTTTTCAGAAGCAAGCTCACGGACCACGGTTATACCGTCCATTATAGTGTTGCAAGCGGTTTTAACCTGCTCAACTGTCGTGACAACGCGATTCAAATCAGACTTTATACTTTCGGTGAGTGCAGCATCGGACTCAGTCAGGTGACGCACCGACATGATATAGCCTATGTAGCAAAGTAAAAGACATGCTATCTGAAGCTGATAGTTTTTGTGGTCTACAGCAGTGTTCTGACCTAGTACTAATATATGAAATGCAATACTTGCAATAAGGCTTAGCATATTTGCAACGGCGCAGTAAATCATGAATTTCTCATCTTTAAATATTACAATAAGGCTGATTATCGGAAGAATGTAGGTGAATGCAATCGGTGAGGTTGTCGTACACAAAAGAAATACGTAAAAAATACCATATCCGATGACGAATGCAAGCCTGTAATGATCATTATCCTTCCCTTTCTTTTTTAGAAGTATGTCACCACACACGAAAGGCAGCCAGCATAAAATAACAAAAATGATATAATTACTGACAGAATAAGCGCCATTTGCTGTGTCGGTACCATAATTTGCGGTCAGCAATATAGCAAAACAAGCCATAATCTGCGAGCCTTGATATTCGCCTTTGCTTTAAAAATTTTTTCATCGTAACCCATATGAATTCTCCTGATTTGAAATAATATAGCTCTATTTTACTATCATAGTATTATAATTACAAGGCATACTTAAGAATTTGAATGTATTTTGAATGTATAATTATGGTATTGTTTCTAAGTCTAAACTTTAATTGTTTTTTGCCTGTCAATCCGCTATACTAAAATTAACTATATACTTACAGGAGGGCATAAAGCATGAACATACTTCTGATTAACGGAAGTCCAAAAGGCAAACGAAGCAATTCGTTAAGGCTTGCAAACAGCTTTATAGAAGGCTTCAAAGAAGGATATAAGAGCAAAAATGAAGCTATATCCATTGATGAAATGCATGTAACCTCAATGAATGTAGGAACGTGTAAGGGCTGCTTTGCATGCTGGCAGAAGACACCGGGGGTGTGCTGCATAAATGACGATATGCAGACTGTTATTGGGAAAATGCTTGAAGCGGATATTGTTGTGTGGTCGTTTCCTCTGTACTATTTTAGTGTGCCGGGAATACTAAAGAACGTGATTGACAGGCAGCTTCCCATGAGCCTGCCGTTTATGAGTACAAAGGATGACGGATACGGAAGCGGCAG
>OMGH01000732.1_pt1 | contig 25369 bp, 24 predicted proteins | sample 1645841 | NCBI WGS metagenome assembly OMGH01 (sample SAMN00849584, study PRJEB25192) | human gut metagenome
GCTGATTTTTGCAAAGTTCATCAATGCGTTCTGCAACGGTGTCTGCATCCTCTTTCACCAAATAGCAAATGCCAATCATTGCATTGCCGCCAGAGCTTTCTGGCACAGCCACAAGTTCCATTTTACGGTTAACTCGGACGTTACTTTCGTTGTCCACAAGATCGCTGACCATATACCACGAATACAACTCATGTTGATGGAAGGGATTTCGGTCGCACCAAATATCGCACGGGATAATGTACGCATTCTCCAGATGCTCTTTTACAAGTTTAACTGAATACAGATTATTCTTTGCCGCGTAATCTGCATTTACTACTAGCTCTATGCCATACTCATCCATCAAATACTCGTATTTTTCTTTCATGAAGCCCACAACTACATAGATTTCTTTAATTCCCACTTCATGAAGTTGCTTAATGATACGCTCAATGAGCGGTTCTCCGTTGACTTCCAAGAGACCTTTTGGCATCTCCGTATTGATTGGAACCATACGCATTCCAAAGCCTGCTGCCAGGATAATAGCCCGCTGCGGGGTTTTCTGCTTAAACTCAGTGATAGCTTTCATTGTAGGGCGAATCGAATCGTCCAGGTAATCAGCTTTCATGAGTTCCTTGAGCGAACGATTAACTACTCCTAATGAATGTCCTGACACTTCTGCTAAAATCCGTTGGTTGATAAAAGGTTCCAACAAAAGTGCGTTCAAAATGTCACTCTCCTGTTTGTTCATGTATGAATCTCCTTTTATTTTCGTGAACATCATGCCAATCCAATCCCAAAGTTACTTGAGATTGGCGTATATCTTAGCGTCGATAGACTTTATATTCGTGATGAGGAACTCGTTCCTCTACCGGTGGAAGTTTCATATAATCACCGTAATGACATTTTAAGAATTCATCATAACCAACCGGAACTTTTACCTTAAGATTTTCAAAATCCATATAGATATAATCTTCAAACCATTTCTTTTCATATAGGGTAAGCCCAGAATCCCAAGTCATTTCCGCAATATATCGACTTTTCTTTATGTCATATAAGTTTTTAAAGTTTTCCATTTTATCCAAGAAATACTTGGATCCTCGAATTTTTGCATAACTTCTAACAATATATTTTGCTATTGAGCGATACCATTTATGATAAGTTGACTTGGTATAATGATCATCGATGCTCCATAAAGTGATTCGGAACAAATCACTCTTTTTCTTTTTCACTCGTCGAATTACTTGCTCTGCATCTGACCCTGCACCATCGAGCGGATAAATATCAATAAAAACTCCTGAATCATAGCCTTGTACGTTTTCATATACAGCACGGTAGTCCATATTATTGAGTCGTGCTATATTATATGGATAGTTTTCTTCATTTTTCCGTGTGAGAAGTTTATATGGTTTCATTTCATCCTGGTGGTGTATACAATAGTCACAAAACTTCTCGTAATCATTCCGTAGCATAACAACATCAAAATCGTCATCCCATGGAATAAAACCCTTATGACGAACAGCTCCAATTAGCGATCCATATGCAACGTAGTAATTCACTCCAACAGCGTCACAAATCTGTATCAACTTCTCAACCAATTTTAAAGTAACGTTATGAACATCATCTATCGTTAGTTCACACTCGTTGCGATAGTTCCCCATTTTTATTTTCTCCTCGCCATGCTCAAAACTTGATTCCTAATTTCTTTTACAAGTGCATTTTTCGTAAAGGATAAGTACAGCCATGTTAAGCAACAGTATATTACTCCACCAATTAAGACAAGCACAATCAAACTTAAAACTGTACCATCGAATCTCTTTTTTGCTGTATATACTACTCCATACATCACCATGCCAATAAGAATAAACATCCAGCAATTCTGAAAATACTTTTTTAGGGGAAGTTCCTTACGAACATAAAAAAGTTGAATACTCATTAAGACAACTTCTGAACACAGCGTTCCAACAACTGCACCAACTGCACCAAATTTGGGAATTGTAATTAAATTAATAAAAAAATTTACAATAGCACCAGCGATAAGCGAAACGGTATACTCTTTATCCCTCGCATTAGGAATCAAAAACTGAGATCGAATAACGCTTCCAATAACAGAAAACAAAACTGCTGGAGCAAGGCCTTGAATCAGTAATCCACAAGTTCGAAATTCTTCTCCCCAAAACACAACCGAAAAGACATCTGCTACTGCTGCCATTCCAAATGCAAGAGCTGAACCAATCATTACAGTATATGTCATCGACAGCTCAATATAACGCCTGCTTTCATCTATACGATTAGAAGATAACAAATGTGCTGTTCTTGGGAGCATGACTGTGCCAATAGTTGTTATAAACGCTTTCGGAACGCTAATAATTTTATCCGCATTTTCGTAATAACCATTTTGTACCACATTACTCAATCGACCAATCATATACTTATCCATATAAGTAAATACACTAATTGCGAGCACTGGAATAAAAAGGATCCACAACGGTTTAATATTCTTTATCACTTCATCCTTTTTAGGCAGGTAAAAGTCAATATGCTTTTTTACATTTGGCCATAAGGTCATTTGACCAATAAGGGCACCAGCAGAATTTATTAAAACATATTTCCATAAGTCATTTGCATTGCGTACAAATAAAAAAATAGATACAAGTGTTATGATTTTAACCACACTATTACGAACAACTGTAATCTTAAATTCTTCCATACCGCTGAAGAACCATGCGATATCCAGGCCTTTCGTCAAGAGCGACATTGTCAAAATCGCAAATATTACTTTATATTCTTTTGCTATTGCATTGACATAGAAGAAATAGAGCATGAGAACTATAATGAAATTTATCAGCTGACAAGCATAAATGCTCCAAAACTTTTTACTGCACTCTACTCTTGAAGCTCTTACATATGCAATTTCTCTGTTGCCGTAATTTTCAACTCCCAAAACAATAAACATTCCAAAATAGAACACTATTGAATTAGTCCAAGAGGCTATTCCAATATTTTCTGCACCAAGTGTTCTGGCCAAATATGGGGATGTTATAAGAGGAACAATAATAGCTAACAACTGATATAAAAAATTATACGCAAAATTCTTCTTTAGACTTTTTTCCTTCATCGTTCTTTTATACCTTTTCATCTAGATAGAGCTGCTTTAGATGCTGATATACCGTATCGTTTCGTTCAAATTGTTCTTCTGCAAACTTATAGCTCAACTTATGAATACTTGACATTTCCATAAGTTGATTAAAACGTCTTTTGTCGTACACATCGAATAACTCATTCTGCAAAATATGGGGTGGCTGACAACTATACGCAGGAATTTTTTTCCACTCATCGGGCTTAAGTTCTGCAACAATACATATAAATATGTGGAGCAAAAAATAATTACACAAATAATTCTCTACTTTCCAATATTCAAGCAACATATTCTCTACTGTTTTCAAGTAAGGATTTTGCGCTTTTGCATACATAAGCCAGCTTGAAACAGCTACATATTCATCTAACGCAAGCGGATCTTTGAACACGAAAAATTCCGTATTTCCTTCAAATAGGTTATCAATTAGAGTTCTCGATTCACATAATACCGTAGCATCTATCCATATACCACCATACTGTTTCAGTAATTCCAATCTAATTAAATCCGAATAATGCGTTCTTGTAATGTAACCATCTTTATATTTTTTGGAAACATATTCTGGAAATTCAATAAATGAATTAATATTATCATCTGTGATAACATTAATTTCATATTCTAGAAATGTTTTTCTTACTGATGCAATACACATTTTTACAATATCTGGTGCATTCTCCTCACCTTGAAACCAGCATATCCATATTTTTTTAGGAATTGAACTTGTTGACTTAGCAGTCCAGTCTGTTTGATTTACAAGATAGCCGTACTTTTTCTTTAACATCTCATAGTCTGCAATGTCCTTTTTTAACACGCGGCATCTCCAATTAAAATCCACTTTATTGATTGTCATTGTATTGAAAGTATCGCGCACAAAATTTTTAACACCAATCTGTTTAATTTTCGTTTTCAATTTTGAAACAATCATTTCTTATCTCCAACTCAACATAGTATTATCCAACTTGAAAATATTGATTCTCGATTTTGCAAGTAAGAAAACAGATATGATCAGAAAAAACACCCAGTTAAACGTAATATTATAAAGTAGTCCTTCAAACAAAAATGCGGTAAATAGTACAACATACTTTTTATCAAGTTTTATCGTTTTTACGATGTTTTTCAAATACCAACAATAATATACTATAAAACCAACATATCCATAGGACCACAGCTGATTTACATAATCACATTCAATCGACCATTTGTCACTGTCCGCATAAAAGTTCATCAATTCAGACTGTGCATAGCCAGAACACCCTGGTCCATATCCAAACAGATTGGAAAGAAGGTCATTTTTCATCGTGATTGCAGGAATAGATGTTAAATAATAAAGATGTGTACTGGCACTTCCTTCTGTTTTAACGCGATTCATAATATCCAGAAGATCCGCAACCTCCATCACTTTCCTCAAAATGGCATCCATATTTGTCACAAACGCAACAGCAATTGCTGTAATTGCAACGGCTAGGAAAGCCTTTTCTTTCTTAGTTTTTTTCTTAGTGATTGCAGTTTTAAGCTCTCCTGTAACAACGGTAACAGCCAATTCTATCGCGGCACTTACAAATAGCCCCAATATCAATGTTCGACTTCCTGAAAGAAATCCCAGCAAAAAGAAAGCTGCTTTGAGATAAATGTTTTTTGTATAGATATATCCAAATGTAATGAGTGGTGCAAAGTTTCCTGCGTTCCAGCACAAACCACTTACTTTCAATCGTCCAAACTGATACTGAGTGGCAAATTCTTCCACCATATGAAGAGTATCTCTAAATACAATTGTATTTAAGTCTTGTCCAATGGCATCAAACAGTATCTGTGCATAGCCCCATACCATTTGGATAATTGACGAGATATATACTCCCTTTACGTAATAAATCAGCTCCTGCACCTTCTTTCTTTGCGAGAAGAAGATGTACACAACAACAAGGAAGCACAGCTGTACAAAACTTTTTCCAATGCCACTTCTCCACTTTATAGGCATTCTTATTGTGCAAATTAAATATGAAATCATCCATGTCGCAATAACAGCAGCAAAAGCACGATCACACTGTTTATCGAATTTCACTCCACCCTGATTTACCAATTCTACCAAAGCAATCATGCCGAGCAGCATAATACACCATACATACATTGTAATGGAAAAAAGGCTAATAATGGGCATCGGAGCTAATATGCCAAATAGCAATAAAGCTGTCCTATAAACCGCTTTCTTCTTATCCATATTGTTTGTCCTCTGAAACCGCGCCCACCATTTACATTAAATTCAGTAATATTTTGAACCGAATAGAAATACTGGTGCGGCCAAATTTATCTTTTGTATACGGTCTAGTTAAAACTTTCAACCTACTTATTAGACCACTATTCATTTTCGAAATGAGTTCGTATTCTTTTTTTTCGCTCTCATTCATTTGATTTTCAAATACATTTAATACCGCCCTGGCATATTCAGCAGTTGAATAATCTTCTTTATTCCTAATCAGTTCTAACTTTTCTTTAATCCACTTTCCGATTTGAATCTTCTTATGACTATACCCTAGAACGTTGTTTCCATGCTGTCGATACAGCACATACGGCGTTTTATCAAAAATTACTTTTCCTGTTATCAGCGCCACATTGATCGCCATGATATCATGCATTCTGATGTTAGAAATATTTACTTTTCGCAGTTCCTGCATTAAAGCCCAATTGAATACCATTGTGCACCCTGGAACATTGTTATAGAAAACTGCTCTTACACTATCCTGAACAGGTTGTTTAAGGACAGACGAAATCATAACGTGCAAGTCGGAATCAGTCACTTGATAATCTGAGCACCACAAAACAGGTTGATTTGTTGTTCCAATTTGTTCCGCTGCTGCGGACAGTTTCCCGTCAATCCAAACATCATCCTGATCGCAAAAAGCATAATACTCAGCTTTTGGACACTCTCTAAGTGCCATTAAAAAGCTTTCAGCCGATCCAACATTTTCCCCTTCATTTACTTCTATTGGTACAGCATGTTTTATTCCATAATTCCTTAAATATTCAATCGTTCTATCCTTTGAGCCATCATCTCGCACATACAACTCAATTTCATAATTTCTCTCATTTCGAAATATACTATCCAGTTGTTGATTAATATATTTTTCGCCGTTATATGTTGACATTATTACACATATTTTCATTTTTATTTTTCCTAATCTCTATCTGCGCATTCGGTTTTATGGATACAATCCCAAATCGAAAACATACTCATCCGAATAATTCCCATTATTTAGAATATAGCTGAATTTTGATCCCTGTGTCATTGAGCCTACAAAGTATTTACATTTAGCAAGCAGTATCATCTTTGCTAAATACTTTTGTCCTCTCAATTTTTTATCTTTTTCTAGCACATCCGATTTGCTCAGCACATCTTTTCCTTCATAATTTCTTATAAAGGTATCAAAAGAAACGATTCTAATAATATCGCCAAATTCTTTTTTCAAATTGTCGAATATATCACCATCTTCTGTCACGAGAAAAATCGGTGCATTATATTTGTTTTCAAATTCGTGAATTTTACACTTCATTTGATCAACTGATGGCTGAACATATTCTCCAGACGGTTTCAGCTTTACATAATCTGTTCCACGAATATAAACACCGATGCATTCTGATATATTCAGACTTGTTGCTTCTTTATTGACAATTGATAGCACCTCATCGCTGAAATGAATATGCTCACAGAGCATTTCGCTACTTTTTCCCCTTATTCTTTTATCAGTAAACACATCTGCTTCAAATAGCCCTTCTGGATTGACTGTTTTAAAGCTCCACCCCGACAGATAGACTTTTTTACTCTTATAAACTTCATTTTCAGTCAGATTTGATGGCTGTTTAAAGAAGTATTCCCAAGCATTATTTTTTCCATCATAGTATTGGGTCTTATAATTTTTCCAATCTATGTAAGGACAATAGCCTTTTTTCTTTGCATACGCCATATATAAAATTTGTTTATTTATCAATGACAAAAGCCCTTCTACTCCGTCCTGATAATCTGGCTTTATTACATAAATCACCCTATCTGAATTCATTTGCCCAAAGGACATTCTTTTTTGTAAAATATTTCTTTTTGCCACACAATAATATAAATACTTTGCTAGATAGCCAAGCTTTTTATGCTTACGTTCGAATTTCACTCCAATCGGCATTGCTTATACACCTTTTTTCAAGTCTGTCATAATTTTTAAGATAACACTCTTATCTTCTTTTTCAGAGAATTTTCTGGCGAACAGATTCTTATTCGTGCACAAAGATTGGTAATCCCGATTTCTAAATGTATATGGGTTACCATTTTTTCCTCGCGTCCAGTCTATAAATCGAACATTCTCCGTCATTCCATCTTCCGGGCAATAAATTCTATCTTTGAATCCACAATTGTAGGCTACCGTCTGCACAAACAGTTCATCTGCACAATTTGTGTAGGAAAAGACTTTTGTAATTTTATCTTTCTGTTTTAACAGTTCCGCTACAAGGTCATTTGTAATGCTCACCCAGTTCGAGCCGTATTTGACCGTCCAATCTAATTTTTTTACTCGATTTACATGTAACACGATTTGCATCACAAGAGATGCTCGCTCACAGAACGTAAAAAAATCATTTTTCCATTTTTGCGAATATCTTCTTCTATAATTCTGGAGATAATGATAATATTTTGTTCTTCGTGAGATTTCCGGATCATTCTGCAATTTTTCGTTATCGTATAGAATGAATTCTTTTCCCTGATTTTTCTCAAAGAAAGCATCAATTTCCAGATTACTCTTCAGTGGCAGATCTGCACCCGAAATCAGGTGATAATAATCATATTTCTGCTGATACGCTTTTTCAAACAGAAAAAGTTCAACCTGAACTTGTGAAAATCCGCCCCAGAATACTTCATATTCCTGAAAAAAGTACACCTTTGCCTCAGATGTAAGATTCGAGAAATCTTTTTCCGAAAAAGATTTGCTCTTCTTATCAATATGAACATATATATCGTGATTTTCTGCGTCAAGAAGTTGAATTAGCTGTTTTAGCTGCCACCAATTATTATGAGCTATAATCAAAAAGGCATGTCGCATTTTCTAATCTTCACCATTTCTCTTTTACTTCACCAAATCGTCCACGATTTTTCCCAGTTCCTCATTGAACCTAGCATTATTGCTACTCATGCCATGTCTCATGCCTGCTACAATCTGGTCATAATTTGTGATAATGTCTCCCAGCGTATTGATGTCTTCCACTGGAATGATTGTTCCCATCCGCTGCGCCACATTTCTTGCAAACTCAACCTGATGGTCATTTACATGCTCATTGAACTGATGTTGACGCGGCACAACGATGGGCGTTTTTCCAATCTGCAGCGGCATGATAAAACTTGCTGGGCCACCATGTGTAATTACAATACGGGCATCGGCTACATTCTTGACCATCTGTTGATATGGAATCAGCTTGCTCCACTGGCAGTATTTCGGCTCATATGTACTAAAGCCCGTTTGGATAATCACATCATCTTTGATAATGCCATCGCGTTTCAGCTCATCTACTTTTTGAATTAGTCGATTAAACGGCTGTTCGTGTGTTCCTACCGTCACAAAAATCATTACTTCTTACCTCTACTTAGAAAATGCTACCGAGGTTGACCGCTTTCGGATAAACTTTTTTCTGCTCTTCCCACTGCACAACAAACTTATCCACAATCGGGTAAACCATTTTGCCTGTCATCGTTGGCTTATCAATTCGATCAAAGACCTCAATGTAAACCAGCTTCGCCCCCATCATCTTTCCAATGTAGAAGAACGGAACCGCAACTGCTGCACCGCAGGAAATAATCAAGTCCGGCTTTTCCTTGTGAAGCACATCCAATGCAATTTTTGTATTCTTGATGAGTGCCTTAATACTGCGGTTTGTCGGGAAATAGCAAGGATAAACCTTTTCACCCTCCAAAAGACTTCTCGCATCTTCTTTGTCGAAAGTCACCCAAAAGCGATTTTTATCCTTCCAAAAAGGCTTTAGCATATAAAGGTGAGTTAAATGTCCGCCAGATGAACCCACCAAACACACTTTTATTTCATCTTTTTTCTTCATCTGACGTTCTCCTCTAAAAAATTTTTTATTGTAACGAGTTAGGAACTGCTTGGTGTGTTTCGAGAAATAGCCCTCACCTTTAGCTGTAACAACGCCAAGTCCTCAAATATTCGACTTTGGGCTGTTTCACCCAAAACAAATAGCGGATAGGTCTTACACCTGTCCGCTGACTGCCACCTCACCCTCATGGTCGAGATTTCTTCCCATGCGGCATTTCTGACATTCAGTAAGATCAGTCGTTCATTCTTTGGGTAAGAAAATATGAACTTCGGATCGCTGAGCCTTTCGTCCTCTGCCGTACCCTTGTCCCTATTATAACATCCACGTATTATTTCATGTACCCATTCAAGCACATTAACTCTTCAACCATCTGATTTTCATCGTTGTTTTAGTCATTATTCCCCATGCCCCAACAAGCACACCTTAAACGTCTTAAAGATGATCTTCCAATCCACCCAGAAGCTGCGCTCCTTGACATATTTCACGTCCAGATCCATCCACTCCTCAAAGGAGAGATCGTTGCGGTGTGGGGCGATCTGCCAGTAGCAGCTCAGGCCGGGGGTCACATACAGACGCTGCCTTTCATAGTCGCCGTACTGTTCCACCTCACGGGGAAGTGCCGGGCGGGGGCCAACGATGCTCATATCGCCCTTCAGGATGTTCCACAGCTGGGGCAACTCGTCGATGCTAGTCTTGCGGATAAACTTGCCCACACGGGTAATGCGGGGATCGTCCTTGATCTTGAACACAGGGCCATCCATCTCGTTCTGGTCCAGCAGATCGTCCAGTTTTGCCTCTGCATTGGGGCACATGGAGCGGAACTTATAGAACTTGAAGGGTTTTCCATCACGTCCAATGCGCTCCTGCGAGAAGATCGGGCCGGCCGATGGGTCATCCACCACGATTGCAACGGCTGTAGCCAGCATGACCGGTGACAGCACTACCAGCGCCACCAACGACAAAATAATATCCTGCGTCCGACGCACGATCCAATACAGCTGATGTTTGCGCAGATTTTCTTTTCGGTCGATTTCAACTTTCTTCTCAATTCCAGTCGTATTCGTAGCCATTTTTCCTCACATAAATTCACGTTTGTTTATAAAATGAATTTCTTGTTTCAACCCGCCTTTGCCGCAACTAATTCCTTTCGGATCTCCCGGTGCTTGCAGGTCGTCTACCCGTGCCTGATACTTTGCGCGGGCTATCTGGTACTGATAAACGGTGGTCAAATAGACAATGCCACCCTGTCCCCCTTCCGCAATGAAGTGGGTTCCTTCACATTGAAAATGGAAAACACCAATCTATCAACATCGTTATTTGAGCTTTCTTATCATTTTATCATGTTGATATCTGGAAATCAATAGAAACCAATACAAATCCATACAACTGTATGAACTAAGATTCTGAAAATCGGACCTAATTGAGTTCAAAATGATTTCATGCTATACTTACTTCCAAGAAACCCATTCCAACGAAAGGGGTATTATAATATGGATGATAAAGAATCTGAAGAAATGATGAGAGAAATTGGTGAGCAAATCATGTTTCAGCTCAGCTACGCAAAAAAGCCCAGAATCGTTCGAATCAACGAACAATTCTGAGCTTTCTCATGCCACCGGCGGGGCTTGAACCCGCACTCTGTCGCCAGAAAGGGATTTTAAGTCCCTCGTGTCTGCCAATTTCACCACAGTGGCTTCTAAATGAACTGCCGCTGCAAGAACTGCAAACGGCAATTCATATCATACAATAGAAATCCCGATTTGTCAAGTTATACCTTCCCGCCATGCAGCTCGGCATACATGCGGGAGCGGCACTCGGCGACGGCGGGGGTCATGTTGACGTAGTGCTTGTGGGGGCACTCCAGGCGCAGCTCGCTCTCCCAGGTCTCATCGGTCAGCTGGCGGGCGATGTAGGCCTTTTTCTCTGCGATGGAGGGCAGCTCCATGGCCAGTTCGCCGTGGAGGATGTGCGGCACCAGCAGCTTTTTCACCCTGGTGGGGGTGATGGTCACGGTGCGCTCGATGGCGTCAGAATCCAGATTGACCATCGTGACAGGCTTGCCTGCCTCGATCTTCTCGCCATCCATGGCGATCAGGTCGCACTGTGCCTGGCCGTTTTCATCGTAAAGACGCCACGGCATCTTTTTGCCAGGGATGATGGCCTTGCTGGCAGAATCCGAACACTTCATCTTGGGCTGATAGGTTCCATCCGGGCGCTTGACGGCCACCAGTTTGTACACGCCGCCGAAGACGGGGTCGGAAGCAGAGGTGATGAGGTTCTCGCCGACACCATAGGAATCGAAGTGGGCATGCTCATACAGCTCCATGTTGGCGATCTTCTTTTCGTCCAGACCGTTGGACGCCACCAGCTTGATGTAAGGCTTCCCTGCTGCGTCCAGCGCCTTGCGCAGGCGCTTGGAGCCGCGGGCCAGGTCACCGGAGTCGATGCGGGCGCTCTTGACGCGGCGGCTGGGGTCGTTGGGATACTTTTCGATGAGGTAATCGTCCAGCTTGATGAGGTTGGGCAGACCGCTCTCCATGATATTATAGGTGTCCAGCAGGAGGCTGACGGAGTCCGGATAGGTATCGGCAAAGGCCTTGAAGGCGTCGAACTCGGTCGGGAAGAACTCGATGAAACTGTGGGCCACCGTGCCGACGGCCTTGACCTCCGGGCCATACTTCATCTCGGCCAGGCAGTTGGCGGTGCCGATGCAGCCGCCCAGAACGGCTGCATACGCGCCGTCGTTGCCCGCGCTCTCGCCCTGGGCGCGGCGGGTGCCGAACTCCATGACGCTGCGGGGGGTGTGGGTGTTCAGACCGGTGACGCGGGTCGCCTTGGTGGCGATCAGGCTGTGGAAGTTCATGGTCTGCAGCAGATAGGTCTCGATGAGGATAGCGCCCACAAGGTCGCACTCGATGCGGACCATCTGCACATGGGGATAGCAGACCGTGCCTTCGGGCAGAGCGTACATGTCGCCCTGCCAGCGGTAGGTGCGCAGATACTCGCAGAACTCCTCACTCATGCCCTTGGTGCGCAGCCAGCAGATATCCTGCTCGTTGAAGTGATAGTTCAGCAAAAACCGCGTCAGCTTGCGCTGGCCCGCGCTGATGGAATAGCCCTGGTTGTCGGGGTTCTTGCGGAAGAACATATCGAACACCAGCGTCGTATCCTTGAAGCCGTGCAGGAACAGGCAGTTGGCCATCGTGAACTCGTAGAAATCCACGACCATGGCAGGGTTATCGTAATCTTCATCCGGAATATACGGAACAACTTTGATCTCGTCCATGAAAGTTTCCTCTCTTCATATCCATACAGCGGCCGATACCGGGCGGCTGCTGAAAAAACGCCCCGGCCCGGTCTGCATCTCAGGTGCGGCGCGGGGTTCTTCCACCCTGTCATGACAGGGTGTTTGTACCATGATAGCATCTTTCCCGGATGGGTGCAAGAGGTTTTGTAAAATTCCGGCGGGTGCAGGCAAAATCTTTTTCCAAACCAGAAAAACGGCTGCCTCCCGAAGCCGGGAAGCAGCCGTTCGATTCAATTGTGATCAGCCATTCATGATGTTGGGGGTCGCGTTCTTCAGCATGACGTCATGGCTGCCGCCCTCCACGATGGAAGTGGAGGAAACGACCGTCAGCTTGGCCTTCTGCTGCAGCTCCGGGATGGAGAGCGCACCGCAGTTGCACATGGTGCTCTTGACCTTGTACAGCGTGGTCTGGACGCCATCGGACAGGGGGCCTGCATACGGGACATAGCTGTCCACGCCTTCCTCAAAGCTCAGCTTGGTGGAGCCGCCGAGGTCATAGCGCTGCCAGTTGCGGGCACGGTTGGAGCCTTCGCCCCAGTACTCCTTCATATACTGGCCATTGATGCGGACCTTGTTCGTGGGGCTCTCGTCAAAGCGGGCAAAGTAGCGGCCCAGCATGACGAAGTCTGCGCCCATGGCCAGCGCCAGGGTGATGTGGTAATCGTGGACGATGCCGCCATCGGAGCAGATGGGCACATAGATGCCGGTCTCTTTATAATACTCATCGCGGGCCTTGGCGACCTCGATGACAGCGGTCGCCTGGCCGCGGCCAATGCCCTTGGTCTCGCGGGTGATGCAGATGGAGCCGCCGCCGATGCCGATCTTCACGAAGTCGGCGCCTGCCTCTGCCAGGAAGCGGAAGCCTTCTGCATCGACCACATTGCCTGCACCGACCTTGACGGTGTCGCCGTAGTGCTCACGGATCCAGCCGATGGTGCGGCTCTGCCACTCGGAATAGCCCTCGGAAGAGTCGATGCAGAGGACGTCCACACCGGCCTCCACCAGAGCGGGAACACGCTCAGCGTAGTCACGGGTGTTGATGCCGGCACCCACGACATAGCTCTTGTTGGCGTCCAGCAGCTCGTTGGCGTTCTTCTTGTGGGAGTCGTAGTCCTTGCGGAAGACGAAATACTTCAGGTTGCCCTCGGCATCCACCAGAGGCAGCGTGTTGATTTTGTTGTCCCAGATGATGTTGTTGCAGTCATGCAGGGAGGTGTTTTCCGGGGCCGTGACCAGTTTTTCGATGGGGGTCATGAAGGTGGTGACAGAGGCGTCATCGGGGGTGTGGTTGACGCGGTAATCGCGGGAGGCCACGATGCCCAGCAGCTTGCCGTTGGGGGTGCCGTCGGCGGTGACGGCAATGGTGGAGTGGCCGGTGCGGGCCTTCAGCTCCAGCACATCGTGCAGGGTGGCCGTCGGGGCCAGATTGGAGTCGGAGACGACATAGCCGGCCTTATAGCTCTTGACGCGGCGGACCATCGCTGCCTCGTTCTCAATGCTCTGGGAGCCATAGATAAAGGAAACGCCGCCCTCGCGTGCCAGCGCGATCGCCAGCTTGTCGCCGGAGACTGCCTGCATGATGGCACTGATCATGGGGATGTTCATTTCCAGCGGGCATTCTTCCTCGCCCTTGCGGTACTTGACCAGCGGGGTCTTCAGGCTGACCGCCGTGGGGACATTCTCCGAAGAAGAATAGCCGGGGATCAGCAAGTACTCACCAAAGGTGCGGGAAGGTTCTTCATAGAAATATGCCATACTCAAACTCCTTTTCTCTCGTGCAGCCCGTAGAAACGGCGGCAAATTCATTTCACTTATCGTGCCTGGAAGATGCTAAAAATGCTTGCACCTATTGTAACACAAACCGGCACAAACGCAAGCATTTCGCAAAACAAACTTTCCAAAACTGTCCTTGCGAAAACCAGACACTTTGTCTAAGAAAACGGCGGAAAGTAACACTTTATTCCCGAAAATGCGGGCCGTTCTTCCCTGCTGCGGGCCTGAGGGCGCAAAAAAGCCCGCCCCCGAACGGGAGCGAGCTCTTTTGCACACGAAGCGAGGATACCGCCTGTGCGGTGCGCACCAACAGCTGCGAAGGAGAACAGCCGGAGGAGGAGCGGTGCGCACCCGATATCCACGGATAACAAGAAGAAAAAGATTTCACGCAGAAGAGCTTTCGCTCTTCTTGTAACCATATTGTAACTCTTTTGAAACCATTTTGCAAGGGGTTTTGCGAAAGTTTTTGTAATTTTTTTGTAATTCTTTTATCAGGCGTTCTCAGCCGCTTCGCTGGAAAATTCCAGATAGCACTCAAAGGCTATGTGCTCGTCCCGGCGGCCCACCACATACCAGCCGTCGGCCGACGGCGCATAGTCCACCGCCACCTGCGCCCCCATCGGGATCTCGCGGTGGTACTTGATGGAGGCGAAGCGCAGCGGGCCCTTCCGGATGGCATCCAGCGGCAGGGCGTCGCAGGCGATGTCCAGATAAAACGAGTTGTTCACATGGCCGTTCAGGTCGCACAGCGAGTAGCTGGCCGTCCAGCTGCCCGCCGGGGTCAGCTCCTTGCATTTATGCACCAGCTGGGGCAGCTCCTCTTCCACATCCTCGTTTTCGTAGTTGGGGGTGCACCAGCTGGGCTGCCGCATGATGTGCCCCGTTTCGGTGTTCACCACGATCCAGCGGCAGTCCACGAGGGCCAGCTCCTTCCCGGCCTCGTCGAGGATGTGGGTAATCCGCTTCATCGAGCCTTTTTTGCAAGGCTCACAGGCGGTATCCAGCGTGATCTTCTCGCCGCGGGTGGGCATCCGGTAGACCTCCACGGCCTGCTTGCCCACCAGAAACGTCGTGTGGCGGGCGGCAAAGAAATCGTCGTCCATGCCGTAGGCGCGGGCGTGATCCGCCGCAGCCTGCTCCACATAGCGGAACAGGGCGCTGGGTTTGAGCTTCCGGTGAAAATCACAGTCGGCGTTCAGAACGGTCGCAGTTTCAGTAAAGTGGTTCAGTACCATAGTAAAAATATCCTCTCTATCAAAAACAGGCCGCACCGTTTGCGGCGCAGCCTGCATGGATCAATACATGTTCCGCGATTTTTTGCGCAGCTTGCGCCAGATGTTGAAGCAGGCCAGCGCGACCATGGCCAGAAGCAACATCAGGAAGACGATGCCGCTGCCGCTCTCGTCGTAGCTCTTCATCTCGCTCCACTTGACGTCCAGCTCACTGTTGACCTCATCGCTCAGGGCAGTGAAGACCTTTTCCTTCGCTTCGATCTCCTCCGAGGGGAAGGCGATCTCGCTGTACTTCAGGTCCTCGTCCAGCACCTCCCACACGGCCTGCATGGGGGTTGTGTAGCCGATGTATTCGGCGTTGGCCTTGCCGATGTCCACTTCGCACATGAAGTTGATGAACATCTCGGCGGCTTCCTGCTTCTCGCTGGTGGCGGGGATGCACATGCTGTCCACCGAAAGGACGCTGCCCTCCTCCGGGAAGACCCAGGCCAGGTCGGGGTTGTCGTCGATCATAGTGATGGCGTCGCCGGAGTAATAAACGCCGATGGCCGCTTCGCCGCCGATCATCTTATCGAAGATCTCGTCCATGACGTAGGCCTGGACCAGCGGTTTCTGCGCCTTGAGGTGCTCGACCACCTCGTCCACTTCCTCGGTGGACTGGGGGTTGATGCTGTGGCCGGTGGCAAATGCCGCGATGGCGTACGCATCCCGGCTGTTATTGAACATCAGGATGTTTCCGGCGTACTGTTCATCCCACAGGTCGGCCCAGCTGGCGGGCGCTTTGTCCACCATGGTGGTGTTGTAGATGATGCCGGTGGTGCAGAGCATATACGGCACCGTGTATTCATTGGCGGGGTCGTAGTCGGCGTTGCGGTAGACTTCGTCGATGTTCTGGAAGTTGGGGATGTTGTCAAAGTTCAGCTTTGCGAGCATCCCCTCCGAGATCATCTTGGCGACCATATAGTCCGACGGGATGATGACATCGTAATCCGCCGCGCCGGATTTCAGCTTGGCATAGAGCGACTCATTGGAATCAAAGGTGGTGTAGTTGACGTGGATGCCGGTCAGCTTTTGGAAGGCATCCACCACGTCTACGCTGTCGTCCGAGCCGTTGGAGATATACTCACCCCAGTTGTAGACGTTCAGAGTGACGTTCTGGCCCTTGAAGCGGGTCCAGTCGTAATCATCCGAAACGGAAACATCTTCCGTGACCTCGATGGTCCCGGCGGCAAACGCCGAAAGCGGCAGACTGACGGCAAACACCACCGTCAGCAGTAAAAGCACCATGCGCTTCATCTGTTTCATGCGGCATCCTCCCCTCTCAGTGCCTTCTGATCCCGGCGGTACTCCCGGCTCTCCATGGCATTGGAAATGAGGATGATGGTCAGGATCACCACAAACATGATGGTGGACAGAGCATAGATCTCCGGGCTGACCTTTTTTCGGGTCATGGAATAGATGGCAATGGGCAGGGTCTCCACCGTGCCGCAGTTGAAATAGGAGATCATAAAATCATCGATGGAGTAGGTCAGGCAGATGAGGAAGGCCGACAGGATGGCCGGGCTGATCTCCGGCAGGATGACCTTGAAGAAGGCCTGCTTGGGGTTGCAGCCCAGATCCAGGGCCGCCTCATACAGCTTGATGTCCAGCTGCTTGAGCTTGGGGCTCACGTTGAAGATGACATACGGCACATTGAAGGCAATGTGGGCGATGAGCAGCGTCGGGAAGCCCATGATGGTGTCCGGCAGCCAGGAGACGCCCTCGGCAAAGCGCTGGTAAGCCACGAACAGCAGCATCAGGGAGATGCCGGTGATGATCTCCGGGTTGACCACCGGGATATAGGTGATGTTGGTCACCAGCAGGCGGCTTTTGCGGCTCATGGAGGCAATGCCAAGGCTGGCTGCCGTGCCCAGCACCGTGGCGATGATGGCAGACAGGATGGCCACCTCAACGGACACCCACAGCGCGTGGAGGATGGACGCATTCGTGAACAGGCTGCGGTACCATTTGAAGGTAAAGCCGGTAAACAGCGAATAGCCCTTGCTCTGGTTGAAGCTGAACACGATCATGTAGGCAATGGGCAGATACATGAAGCAGAAGAACAGAATGACGTAGGCACGCTGCATCAGGCGGAGATGTTTTGTTTTCATCAGGACACACCCTCCATCTCGTCCTCGTCAAAGCTGGACGTAAAGCTCATGCACAGCAGCACGATGATCATCAGCACCAGGCTCATGGCGGAGCCCACATTCAGGTTGTAGCTGTTGCCAAGGAACTGCATTTCGATCAGGTCGCCGATCAGCAGGTTGGAACCGCCGCCCAGCATCCGGCTGATGACGAAGGTGGACACCGCCGGGACGAAGACCATCGTAATGCCGGTGCTGATGCCGGGCACGCTCATGGGGATGAGCACCCGCAGCAGGGTCTGGGTGGTGGAAGCGCCCAGGTCCTGCGCCGCTTCCACGATGCTCTGGTCGATCTTGGTCATGCTGGTGTAGAGCGGCAGGATCATATAGGGCACGTAGTTGTACACCATGCCAAGCACCACCGCACCGGAGGTATTCAGCATGGTGTAGGGGCCAAGGCCGAAAACGCCCAGCACCGCGTTGACCGGGCCGTTGACACTGAGCAGGCCCATCCACGCATAGGTACGGAGCAGGAAGTTCATCCACATGGGCAGCATGACCAGCATCAGCATGATATGCTGCTTGTTCACCCGCAGGCGGGAGAGAAAATAGCCGACAGGGAACGCGATGATCAGACAGATGACCGTAGCGATGAGGGCCAGCAGCAGGCTGCGCGCGAACACCGAGCCATAGCCGCTGATGGAGAGCAGGTTGTTCAGGGTAAAATTGCCGTCGCTGTCCGTCAGGGCATAATACACCACGATGATGAGGGGCACCACCGTGAAAAGCGTCATCCATACAAAGTAGGGATACGCGAGCTTTCGATCGTAAATCTTCATCATTTCGGCTCACCCCTCACGAACGCGCCATGATGTGGATCTCATTGGGGCCGATGCGCATCCCGATGGTCTCGCCGGGGGTGCAGGCACGGGTGGAATGGATGAGCCACTCGCGGCCCTCCACATCGACGTGCATCTCGAAGTGGACGCCCTTGAAGATGACGTCGTTGACGACGCCCACCAGCTGGCCTTCCATCGGCGAAACGACCTCGATGTCCTCCGGGCGGACAACGACCTGCACGCTCTGCTCACGGGCAAAGCCGCGGTCCACGCACGGGAACTGGACACCGGAGAAGGAGACGAGGAAGTCTTTGTGCATCACGCCATCCACGATGTTGGAGTCGCCGATGAAGTCCGCCACAAAGGCGTTCTTCGGCTCGTTGTAGATATCCTCCGGGGTGCCGATCTGCTGCACCTTGCCGCCGTTCATGACAACGACGGTGTCGGACATGGTCAGGGCCTCTTCCTGGTCGTGCGTGACATAGATGAAGGTGATATTCATCTCGCGCTGCAGGCGCTTGAGTTCCAGCTGCATCTCCTTGCGCAGCTTGAGGTCCAGTGCACCCAGAGGCTCGTCCAGCAGCAGGATCTCCGGCTCGTTGACCAGGCTGCGGGCGATGGCCACGCGCTGCTGCTGACCGCCGGACATCTGGCCGATGCTGCGGCGCTCAAAGCCTTTCAGGCCCACGACTTCCAGCATATCGCGCACCTTGCGGCGGATGGTCTCTTCGTCCATCTTTTTCAGCCGCAGGCCGAAGGCCACGTTCTCGAACACGTTCAGATGCGGGAACAGCGCATACTTCTGGAACACCGTGTTCACCGGGCGCTTGTAGGGCGGCACACCGGTGATATCCTCGCCCTTGAGCAGAACTTTGCCGGAATTCGGCTCCAAAAAGCCTGCGATCAGCCGCAGGGTCGTGGTCTTGCCGCAGCCGGAAGAACCCAGCAGCGTAACGAACTCTTTGTCATGGATATCGAGATTCAATCCGTCCAGAATGCGCTGGCCGTCAAACTCCACTACGATGTCCCGCAGTGAAACGATCACCGAGTTGTCCATATGATACCAAATCCTCCTTAAACTCAGATACGAAAAAAGACAGGGCTCGTGTCCCCATCCCTCGTACCAGGGCGATCGGTCCCCACGCGCCGTGCCTTAGGTGACAAATTGCGCAGTCTCTCCCCCTGTTCGTGTCTATCTTATACAATTTCCGTACAAATGTCAATCGCTCTGACACAGTTTGCCCAAACTTTACGCACCGGGCAAAAACCGGGCTGGAACATCAAAAAGCCCGGAGGCTCCCCTGCGGGAAACTTCCGGGCTCAAAAAGGACTTCCAGATGAACTTTTGTTTCACGAAGCCGCTTTGTAACGGTCCTTTGCGGTGCACACTGTTTGCACGGTGGCGGCATCCACCGTGTAGAGAGACGTGTCCCCCGACACGGTCAGATAATAGCCGTCCGTGCCCTCGTAATAGGTCAGCGTCCGTTCGCCGTCCGCTATGCGGACCGTGGCGGCAGCCAGCTGCTTCATGCCGGACGCATCGCCGTGGGGATCCTGCGCCGTGACGTAGCTGCTGAGGGCCGAAAGCAGGCTGCTGACCTGTGTTTCGTCCAGCTCTGCATCCGGTGCATCCGCCAGCCTCCAGACCGTAGTGTACGCCGTGCTGTCGCTGTCGGAGTCGGCCGAACGGTCGGACTCTGCGGTTTCCGAAACCGCCGTCAGGGTGAACGGCTCATCTCCGCAGGCAAGGGTGACGGATTCGATGGCCGAACGGGTCAGCCCTGCCGGGTTGAAGGCACCGAACAGCTCAGCGCGGCTCAGCGCAAAGCAGGCCGCCTTGGACGCCGCCACCGTATACAGGGCATCGTCCCCGGCCTTTTTCAGGTAGATATCCCCGGTGGCGGCATTCTCCGCCCCAAAGGTGAAGGTGTTCGTCTCCCCCGCCGCTGTAACCGTGACGGTCAGGCTCGCATCCGTAAAGCCGTAGTCCTCGCCGGGCTCTTCGGTCAGCTGGCGTTTGGCGTTCAGCGCCGACAGGGCGGTGACCATCGTGTTGCAGGCGGTGGCGTCCAGATGATAGGCCGGGTCTTCGGCCAGCGTCCAGCTGCCGTCTGCAACCGTCAGGGTATTCGTCTCGCCGTTGTACGTGACCGCGAGTTCAGTCAGGTCGTCCGCCGCAAAGGAGGACAGCGGGATGCTGCCATCCACCGCAGCGCTTTCGGCCTGTGCGGTCTGCGCGTTCTTCGCCGTCAGGGCTGCGAAGGCCCCGCCCGCCAGAAAGACCAGAATCAGCAGAACGATGAGGGTGCGCTGTTTCGTTTTCATGCGGGCCTCACTTTCTGCGCCGCAGGATGACCACGACGGCACCTGCCGCCAGCAACGCTGCCGGAAGGATCAGGATGAACACCAGACCCAGCACCGCCGCCTGTGCACTGGAAATGCTGATGGGGGCAGCTTCCAGCGCCTTGGAGTCGATCAGCACACTGCCGACCTGCCCCGCCAGCGAGGATGCACAGCCCTGCAGGAAGGTGCAGTTGCCGGGCACGACCTGATACGCGCTCTCGTTGTCCATGTTGCCGCAGTTGATCCAGATGACCTCCGCCTCGGTGGCTGTATTGCGGGCGTAGGCTGCCAGCGTGAAGGGGCCATCCGTGTCGCCGTCCTCTTTCTCCACCGTGGTCATCTCGTACCCGGCCGCCTTGCTGTAGGCCGCATCGGAGGTGGTGAGCAGCGCTTCCGCAGTCACACCTTCCGTCTCCGTCAGGGTGATGCCCTGCGCCATCTGGAGCAGAACATGGCGGCTGGTATCCACCCCCTCCAGCGCCGTGGTCTCGGTGGGGCTGGTGTAGTCCGGCAGCAGATAGTAGGGGTAGCCGTTCATGAAGTGGCCGGAATCGCCCTCGACCACCAGCCCCTCGGCGCGGGTCAGGCCGAATTCGGCCATCACAGCGTCCAGATTGGGCGTATTATAATAGGTATCGGTCGTGAGCAGAACCTTGCCGCCTGCGCTCAGATAGCTGCGCAGAAGGCTCATCTCATCCACCAGAGCGCCCGCCGAGGCAAAGTCCTGTGCAGGGACGTTGATGATGAGCAGGTCGCAGTCCTCCGGGACGCTGCCGCTGGAAAGCAGGTCCAGCGCCGTGAGGGAGAGGTTCTGATTTTCCAGTGCATCGGTCAGTGTGTCGGTCAGGGCCTGCTCCCCGTGGTTGGTGGTGTAGTAGGCGTGTTTCTGTTCCCCACTGGTCAGGCGGTAGATGGCCGAGGTGATCTTACTCTCGCCGGAGAACGTCACACGATAGCTGCCGGTAGTGTAGTAGTCGGAATAGTCATAATCGTAGAGGTCGGAGGCGTCCAGCACGACACTCTGCTCCCCAGAGACCAGGATCAGACTTCCAGACGCAGCATCCTGTGCGCCGTACTGGGCTGCAAAGGTCGGGTAAATGGCCGGGTCCTTGATTTCCCAGGTAATATGGCTGCTCTCGGAAGCGTATTTGTCCAGGAGCTTGGAGATGATCTGGTCCTCATTGCCGGTCTCGCAGAGGTAGTAGATGGTCACATCCTGCGTCAGGCCCTGCGCCACCTGCGCGGAACTGTCACTGAGGGTATACAGCCCGGCCTCCGAGAGGTCGAACGTGGTGTATTTGGCCGGGAGGGCCCGCACCAGCAGGTTCACCAGCACGGCCAGAACCAGGACGGCCGCCGTGATGGCAGCGGAATAGAGGCCGCTGCGGAACACCCGCCCATTCAGGACAGTTTTATCTTTGGGGAAGAACTTCATCGCTGCGCACCTCCTTTAATTCCAGCGGCGCTTTTCAATGCCCTGCGCCGTGAGGAACAGAAACACTGCCGTCGCGGTCAGGTAATAGACCAGCGTCGGGATGGAAAAGCTGTTGTTGACAAAATCTTCAAAGGGCGTGAAGAGGCACAGGGCGCTCAGCACCGCGCTGAACGCCTCGGTCAGCCAAGCGCTCTTCACGAGGAAAAGGCCCGTCAGCCCCAGGCAGCACACTGCAAAGGCCAGACACCCCAGAACAAAGCTCCGGGTGCGCAGCCCGGCAAGGAGCGATGCTGCACCCGCAATGCCCACAAAAACGACCAGCGCCACCGCGCTGCCCGCATTGAACAGGCTGCGCAGGCTGGGCATCATATAGGCCAGCAGCAGCACCGAGAAGCCCGCCACCGCTGCAATGATGGGGTTTTCGGTCAGGCCGGAGAGGAACTCGCCGATGGCAATGGCCGCACAGCCCAGCAGAAAATAGCACAGCAGGCCCGCGAAGTTCGCGGCCAGTGCGGTGACTGTGCCGCCCAGTGCCCAGAGGATGAGGATCATCACGGCATCCGCAAGGCACGGCAGCGCGAATACGGCGCACATCGCGAAGAACTTGCCCAGCACCACACCCCAGACGGAGACCGGGCTGGTCAGCAACAGCTGGTCGGTGCGGCTGCGGCGCTCTTCGGCCAGCGACCGCATGGTCAGGACCGGAATGTAGAGCAGCAGCATGAAGATCGTGCGGTAAAGCGTATAGTAGCTGAAATCCGTCAGGCCGTAGCCGAGGTTCAGCGCCAGGAAATAGATACCCGACGACGCCAGCAGAAAGGCGGTGAGCAGATAGCCGAGTATCCCGTGGAAATAGCTGCGGAGTTCCCGCTTGAAAATGGCGTTCATTCGTCTTCCTCCCCTGTGCTCTCCTCGGTCTCGCCGCCGGTCAGTTCCAGAAAGACTTCTTCCAGACTCCTGCCGTCCGCCGTCAGCTCCTGCAGACTGCCCGATGCCGCCAGCCTGCCTTTGGACAGGATCAGCACCTGCTGGCAGACCGCCTGCACCTCGCTCAGAATATGGCTGGACAAGATGACCGTGTGGGCCTGCCCCAGCTCCCGGATGAGTTTGCGGATCTCGATGACCTGCGCCGGGTCCAGGCCGACGGTGGGTTCATCGAGGATGATGAGTTTCGGGCTACCCAGCAGCGCCTGCGCGATGCCAACCCGCTGCCGGTAGCCCTTGGAGAGGCTGCGGATGAGCCGGGGCAGGACCTTTTCCAGCCCGGTGCGGCGGGCTGCGCTGCGCACCTGCTCTTTTCGTTCGGCCTTTTTGACGCCCTTGAGCTCGGCCGCAAAGTCCAGATATTCCTGCACCGTCATCTCCGGGTAAAGGGGCGGCTGCTCCGGCAGATAGCCGACGCACTTCTTTGCCGCATCGGCCTCCTCCGGCAGCGAGTGCCCCGCCACCGTGACCTGCCCGCTGGTAGCGGACAGATACCCGGTCAGGATGTTCATGATGGTGGACTTGCCCGCGCCGTTCGGCCCCAGCAGGCCGCAGATGCCGCCGTCTGCCACTGCAAAGGAAACATCCTCTACCGCCAGACGGCTCCCGTATTTTTTGGTAAGATGAGAAACTTCGATCACAAATAACGCTCCTCTCAAAGGCCGCGCAGAACGCGATGGATTTCGTTGCTGGTTTATTTTAGTCTGCAAATGTGATGAAAATAAGATAAAGTCGTGTAAGTTCCGAAAGGTTCCGCCGTTCGCGCTTTTCTGCCCCAACACGCAAAAAAGCGCCGCCTCCGCAAGGGAGACGGCGCTTTGAAAAAGACCAGTAAAATTACTTACGGCCGAAGCGCTTGTTGAAGCGCTCAACACGTCCGCCGGTGTCGACCAGCTTCTGCTTACCAGTGTAGAAAGGATGGCACTTGGAGCAAACTTCGACGTGGATCTCAGGCTTGGTGGAACGGGTCTTGATGACGTTGCCGCATGCGCAGGTGATGGTGCAGTCAACGTAATTCGGATGGATACCCTGCTTCATTCTTTTTCACCTCATTTCTGGTTCTGACGTATTGGGGCCATATTATCAATGTATGTGCCCATCACAACCTTCAATATCGGCTACCCCCACGAGCGGCCTTGGAAACGATTGCTTAAATATTATAGCACAACTTTTGAAAAATGCAAGGGGGAATTTTTAAGTTTTGGTACTGTCACAGCGGGAGATCAGCCTTTTTTATTCTCTTCCGCGCCCAAAGCGGACCCCCCATAATAATATCCCGTTTTACCGTAATATTTCTTATAGTAAAGGTTGGAGCCATTGGTCTTTGCAGCATTCAGCACCACACCGAGCAGCGGCGTGCCGGTACGCTTGAGCTGTTCCACAGAGTTTGCCACCAGCTTGCGGGGAGTCTGGCCGCACATGATCATCAGGACCGTGCCATCGCAGTGCGTGGCAATGTTCAGTGAATCGGCCACACTGCCCAGCGGCGGGGTGTCGATGAGAATGATACCGAAGCGCTTACGGCACTCTGCGATCATCTGAGCAAACTTGGGGCTCTCCAGCAGGATAGCCGGGTTTGCAACGGTCTTTGCTACCGGGATAATATAGCCATTTTTGATGTTGGTTTCGTAGATAACATCCTCCAGCTCAGCCTGACCGGCCAAATAGTGGGGAGCACCCTTCATGTGGCCACTGCAGGAGAACCCATAGCGGGTGCGCAGAACGGACTTGCGGAAGTCACAGTCGATAAACAGCGCCGGGGTACCCATCTCTGCAATGCTCTTCCACAACTGCATGGCCACAAAGCTTTTGCCCTCGTTTGGAGTACTGCTGGTGACCATGATGGTCTTGACATCGCTGCCGCAGAAGCTCAGATTGACGCGCAGCTGGTTGACCGCCTCGCTCACTTCCCAGGAGAGTTCGGGCAGTTTATTGATCTCGATCTTATTCATGGTATCCTCCCCTTAGCCCTTCTTGAACCGCGCGAACGCATTCTTTTTGTTCGGATGCTTGCCATCCAGATTTGCTTCCGGGATGGTTGCCAGAGGCTGAACACCGAGGTACTTAGTCACATCCTCCGGGGTCTCGAAGGTATCGTTCAGCAGGATTAATTTTTTTACTTTCGAGTCCTAAAGTA
>OMGH01000733.1_pt1 | contig 25362 bp, 19 predicted proteins | sample 1645841 | NCBI WGS metagenome assembly OMGH01 (sample SAMN00849584, study PRJEB25192) | human gut metagenome
AGTGTTATGAGTTTCCTTATAAAAATTATATTACTGGGAAAATGCCGTTTGGCGGGCAGGCTGCGAGCAACTTCACGATTAGTGTTTGGCTGAACCAAATTGAAGGCGGCGCATATTCTACTTGGTTGAACAGTAACGGTTATGGCGGCTCCGGTTTGTGGCTTGCCGTGAATACTGAAGGCTGTGCGCAGTGGGGATATCGTGAAGGCGTTAGTCCGAATTATGTGAAAGGCGGAAGTAATATTGCAATAAATACCTGGCATTTGTTCACTTATGTATACAAAGAAGGTGTAGCGACCTGGTATTTGGATGGCAAGAAAAATTGCAGCGCTGCCTATGCAGATAAAACAATAATGCCTGCGGGCACATTTACATTGGGTGACAGTTATGCGGGAAATGATTGGAATACAAATTTCCATGGCAAGCTTTCCGACTTCCGCATTTATGCTACTGCTCTATCGGACGCGGACATTGCAGAGCTATACAACACACCGGTTTCGATTACAAGCACCGGAACGATGATGACGAAGGGAGAGCTGATTGAAACATGAGTGTGAGAGTAAATAAAAGTGGGGTTGTGAATGCGGGGCGTTTTGTAGAGACAAACGGCGCTATGCTGAACACGTTTATGAGCGAAGGATATACACCAACTGCGTCTGTTGATAATTCATGTATGGAACGAAATATTACCGGATTTGAAAAAGGTAAAAGCTATGTAATTGATATGACCGTTATTTGGAGTGGTTTCAAAACAGATGTGGCGGATAATTTTAATATTGGTAGTCAAGGTTCTTGTTATGACGGAACCAGCTGGAGTTGGAATTATGGTAACCCAATGTGTAACGCGATCAACAATCTAAAAGGATTCAAAGATCTTGTGTTAAGCGCTGACAGCGGGAGCAAGCGATATGTTGCTACGTTCAGCATAACCAACGACTGTACAGGGTTACAGCTTGGATGCCGGACGAATTATTCCAATGGAAAAGGCACGATTACATATTCCAATATCCGGGTTGTGCCTGCCGATAGTTATGTTGATGGCTCAACAAGTGCTGGTAAACTCACCGATGATTCAATCGTGATGGATAACTTTATAGAGATGTAAAAAGGAGATGATAGGATGGCTCAGTTAGGCAACCTTATTGTAAACGGAGTGTCCCGCTTGCTGTCCAAATTGTATGTGAGCGATTCTGTAACAGCTCCGAGTTTTATTGGCAAGTTGACCGGCAATGCAGACACCGCCACAAAGTTGACAAGCAGCGCAGGAAGTGCGACACAGCCGGTTTATTTTAATGATGGAAAACCTGTTGTTACAACTTATACTTTGGGCAAAAGCGTGCCTGCGGATGCCAAGTTTACTGATACGAATACATGGCGTGGGGTACAAAATAACCTGACAAGCACGTCCACGGATCAGAGCCTGAGTGCCGCACAGGGCAAAGTTTTGAAGGCGTTAATTGACGGCAAAGCTGCGAGCAACCACACACACACCAAGAGCCAGATCACGGATTTCCCGGCGCTAGGGACAGCAGCTGTCAAGAATGTGCGAACTTTGACAGAACAAGGTGCCAGTGGCTGGAAAGATGCGGCAACCGACCAGCAGTATGTGCCCGATATGAGTTTTATCGCTTATTGGAACGGCGCGTATAGTGGAACAAGTTCTAACCTGACTTATTGCAACAGGGGCGCATTTGGCACGATTGTGACCAAGAACACCAGTGATTATGCTGTGGCCGGACACACCCATACATGGGACAGCGTGACGGGGAAACCGAGTACCTTTACACCGAGCAGCCATACGCACGGAGTGATTAAATCCCTGAGTGTAAACGGCACAACGATTACCTGTACCAAAGATGACGGTACGACCAGCACCATTACGACCCAGGACACAAACACAACCTATGGCACCTTTAAGGGGGCGACTACGAGCGCTGCGGGCAGTACTGGCTTGGTGATTGCGCCGGTGGCGGGCAATGCGAACCGTTACCTGCGCAGTGACGGAACCTGGGCTGTACCCCCGGATACGAATACAACCTATGGTGTGTTTGCGAAAGCGACCGCTGATGCGGCAGGCAGTACAGGACTTGTTCCGGCACCGGCCAAAGGCCAACAGACATATTACTTGCGTGGAGACGGGACCTGGGCTGTGCCGGCAAATACATGGCGAGGAATCCAGGACAACTTGACTTCGACTTCGACCACAGATAGCTTGAGCGCAAACCAGGGCAAGGTATTGAAAGGTTTGATTGATGGTAAGGCGGCAAGCGGCCACACCCATAATTATGCTGGGTCCAGCAGTGCAGGCGGTGCCGCAACGAGCGCCAACAAGGTGAATGCAGCTTTGACGATTAACCTGAACGGGACAAGCCAGGGTGCATGGGATGGCAGCAGTGCAAAATCTATCAGCATTACAGCAGCCAGTGTGGGCGCAACAAGTGTGACAATTAGCAGGTGGTGATTTTTTATATGGGAGTTTATTTAGGAAGTACGCAGGTGGATATGCAGGGAGGTTTTGTGACTGGTGGTGCCAGTGGGGCGAGTTTGCAGAGCAAGACAGTCAGCCCCAGTGAGAGCGCACAGACGATCAAGGCCGACTATGGCTATGACGGTTTGAGTCAGGTTACAGTAAATGCAGTATCGAGAACTTATGTGGGAAGCGGCGTAACGAAAAAGAGTGCTGCGACTTATATTCCGGGAACGAGTGACCAGAACATTGCATCCGGCCAGTATTTGAATGGAACCCAGACGATTAAGGGTGACAGCAATTTGACCGCCGGTAACATTAAAAGTGGTGTGAGTATTTTTGGAGTTTCTGGTACTTACACGGGCAGCAGCAGTGGTGGAAGCGGAAGTGTGAGTTTACAAAGCAAAACTGTATCGCCAAGTGAAAGAACACAGACTGTAAAACCTGACAGCGGATACGGCGGATTGAGCCAGGTGACTGTAAATGCTATTTCGACTACATATGTTGGCAGTGGTGTGACCAAGAAAGCTGCTACGACTTATACACCATCGACCAGTAACCAGACGATTGCCGCAAGCCAGTATTTAAGTGGTGCTCAAACCATTAAAGGTGATGCAAACCTTGTGGCCGGAAACATTAAGAGTGGTGTGAGCATTTTTGGTGTGACAGGAACTTATGCCGGCGGCGGGAGTTCCGGCGGCAGTGGCAATAACAATGTGGAGGCTTATGTCATTACGGACACCAACCCCAGCGTGAGTTTTAAGCGCACTGACGGGGCAATCAAGATTTGGGGCTACGGCACCATGACCAGTTCCAGCGGCTGGGGCGGGCAGAGTACGAGCCTGATCGCGTTTGAGGGTGACAAGTACCACAAGAGCGCCATGTACGGCGGCCCAAGCAGCACCAATCTGAGCTTAAGCATCAGCAACGGAAAATTGACTGGACTGCCGAGCGGATTATCCGCAATCAGTGCGATTGTAACGAGAGGTATATGATTATGGCGACTAATACAAAGCTGGACAGTTTGGTAATTAACTACCTGACACAAAGCCAGTATGACAATGCAAAGAATGCGGGAACGTTAAATAGCAACCAGATTTATATGACACCTGCAAGTAGTGGATCAACTTATACGCTGCCTATGGCGACAGGTTCTACACTAGGTGGTGTAAAGATTGGCAGCAATATTACAGTGAACAACGGCACGATCAGCCTTAGTAAGACTGACGTGACAAATGCACTGGGTTATACGCCACCTACGACTGATACCAAGTACACACTGCCAACCGCAAGTGCTTGGACTTTGGGTGGTGTAAAAATCGGGAGTAACATTACGGAGAATTCCGGCACGATTAGTTTGACAAAGGCGAATGTAACAAATGCTTTGGGGTATACACCGCCGACAACAGATACTAAGTATACACTACCGACAGCAGATGCTTCGACACTGGGAGGAGTAAAACTTAGCGATGATTATAGTACAGAAAGTAACTCAAGCGAAGGTGTTGCGGCAACGCCTTCAGCAGTGCTAAATGCCTATAATAATTGTGTTAAAATTTTTGAGCTTACTTCTACAAGTATATTTAATTATATAAGTACAGAATCTATGGTAGGTTCGATTGGTCTTTTTGTAAAAGGAAGAACGGCATTTTTAACTGTACATGGAACAGGAGCCGCCACCAGTGGTGCTTCCGGCTTCATTCAAATAGGTGTAGTAAAAAGTCCATATAAGCCGACAATAGACATGTATTGTGCTGTCACAATAAATGGTACTACAAATGGACAGATATTCTATCCTGCCACATGTGTAATTAAATCAACAGGTGAAATACAGATTATCACTGGTAAGGTAAATACTACGTTTGGGAACAACACTTATCCTTGGTCAACAAAAAACGTAATGTGTATCACTTGGAATTATTAAATAGATTGTAAAATATAAATGTATCTGCAATTATGAAAGCAGGGGTTCACTCCCCTGCTCTATTTTTTTATATGAATGGAGTTTGGAGAGAAACCTTATGGAAGAAGTATTTGAAATCACTAAAGCTATTGGTTCCTTTATGGGAGCCATTAGTACAAGCATTGCTTGTGTGATGTTGTTTGTAAAGCCACTAAGAAAGTGGTGTATTGAAAAAATTAGAAAAGCATCCAAGAGTGATAATACAGACCACGTGTTAAAAGAATATAAAGATGAAATGGAAAGTATGCGAAAGGCGATTAGTGAATTGAAAGATTTGCTAAAAAGCCATATTGAATCTGACGAGAAATGGAAACGTAAAGTTACCGAAGAATTTAAAAGTCAGAATGAAACAAATCAAGTAGAGCTGCGTAATACAATGAATACGATTTATGACAAAAACTATGAAAATAAGTCGCTAACATTACGTGAAAAAGAAAGTCTGGTTGACCTATTCGATCGCTATAGTGCGATTGGCGGAAACCACGGCATGAAATTCAAATTTGATGAGATGATGAGTTGGGAGATTAGGAACTGACTTCCCTCCCCTTTTTATATATTTTAGTAGGCATGTTTTGTGCCACCCATTTTTATTTTTTACCCATAGTTTACAGAATTTTGTAACTGATTTGTAAAGCAAAATTACTATAGCCCAGAGGGAGGAATTGTATGGCAAAAGAATTGAGTGTTAAGGTTAAAGTCAAACTTGACACGACAAAATCCAGCTTGGAAGGCGAGCTTAAGAAAGTTACAGAATATACTCAAAAAAATCCTGTTGCGATTGATGTTAAAGTCAACAAGACTTCCTTAAAAAAAAGTTTAGATGAAGCTTTTGGTAAAGGGGCTGCTAAGTCTTTAGAAAATATTCAAAAGCAGGCTAAAAGTGCTAGTAATGCTATAAAAGAAACAGCTAATGCGCAAGAACAGTTGAGTGCCACGGCAAAAACCACAAATAATAATACATCAGAGCAGAAAGATAAAACAAAGCAATTAACTCGTGCATTGAATGATTATATTTCAGCCGCCAGATCTGCTGCTAGTGCCAACGCTGATATGGCTAAGTTCAGTGCAAATGGTAGCGAAGACAATGTTGAAGTTGCTTATGACAAAATGATTTCTGCTGCCGATAAAATGGGTGAGGCCGCTAGTCGTATACACACTCTTATTGGAGATGACGATAATAAAGTTGATCTCCTTGATAGATTTCCAGAACTTGCAAAAGCCGTTGAAGATGGAGCCTATAAAGTAGAAGTCGCATATAACAATATGGGGCAATCGGCATCACAGGCTGCTGTAAACCAAGAACATCTAACAACTTCTATTGAAACATTAAAGAGCAAAGCAACCGCCCTAAGTACACAAGCACAAGATCTTGCAAATAAGGGCGCAGATATAGCAAGCTTTAATGATGCTTTTAAAAAATTCAATGATATTGCCAATGATGATTCGGGTTACGAAAATCAGGCTCAACAATTACGTGCATTGCAAGACCAGTTAAAAAACTGTAATCTTGCATATGCACAAATGTCCCGGCAAATAAAATCAACAAATGACAGTTTGGGCGATCAGAAAGGTTTTGCTGACCTAAGTGCACAAATTGAGCGCTTTATGGCCGTGAATAAAAATGTCAGCAAAAATACTGATTTATACAATAACATGCAGCGCGTGCGTAACGAAGTTGCTAATTGCACCGGAGATTTACAATCTCAGCGTACTGCATGGGCGCAACTTGAAGCTCAAGCAGAACAGCTTGGTTTAACGGTTGAAAGTATTGATCAGAAACTTGTGCGGTTGTTTAAAGAGCATTTCCAGACTGCAATGATTATGGCAGGTCTGCACTTGATCCAACAGGGTGCACAGCAAGTGTACCAAAATGTTGTTGACATCAACACTGCTATGACTGAGCTAAAAAAGGTCACAGACGAAACCGATGCTACTTATGATCAGTTTTTGCTTAATGCTGCAGACAAAGCTAAAAATCTTGGTGCTACAATTTCTGATGTCGTGAATGCTACAGCTGACTTTGCACGGCTTGGATATAGCCTTGAAGATTCTGCTGAATTGGCAAACAGCGCAATTTTGTATAAAAATGTCGGTGATGGTATTGATGATGTCAGCGAAGCAACTGAAAGTATCATCTCTACAATGAAAGCCTTTAATATCCAGGCACAGAATTCAATCCAGATTGTTGACAAATTTAATAAAGTGGGTAAACAACATTGCCCCAAATTTACTATATCGGTTAAAGGGTGGAGGCACCCAAGACCGAGGAAAGATATGGAATTTAACGATAACTTCCTGTATGGCAATAGGGAGGTTATTTTTTTTATGTGTACAAGAAATAACAAAGGTCAGTTTATTAAAGGAACAATCTCTAATAAACGAAAACATAATAAAATTCCGTTGTTAAGATTGCCATACACTTTAACTGCGGAACAAGTTGAAGATAAAATCGTTAAATTCTATAAATCCCTAGAGACTGCAGGATATACTTGGCAACAGGTATGTTGAAGTAAGTTCCGATAAGATATCGGTAATATACAGTCCGAACTCATGCTATAACCTAACACTTGAAACATGAGAGGTAGCCAGAAATGACTACCCGCCGTATTATTTACGGTCAGTAACGGTTGATCCGTGAAAGTAACAGCTTGAATGAATTCGCTATCAGCAGCGAGGGTATTGGACAAGCATTGCAGCGTTCTGCTTCTTCTTTGAATGCTGCTGGCAATGATATCAACCAAAGTATTGGCATGATTGTTGCTGCCAATGATGTTGTACAGAACCCAGAAGAAGTTGGTAACGCTTTGCGTGTTGTGGCTATGCGTATTCGTGGTGCTAAGACTGAACTCGAAGATGCCGGTGAAAGTACTGACGGAATGGCAAAGAGTACTGCTAAGTTGCGTGAGGAAATGAAGAATCTTGCCGACGTCGAAATCATGGACACCAATAGTGCTTTCAAGTCCACCTATGACATTATGGATCAGCTGGCTACAAAGTGGAAAGATTTGAGCGACATTGACCAGGCCAATATTCTGGAACAGATTGCTGGCAAGAACCGTGCTAATATTGTGGCTGGTATGCTGGAAAACTGGGATGATGCAAAGGCTGCCATGGAAGCTGCTCAGGATGCTACTGGTAGCGCAACTGAGGAAAATGAAAAGCACCTAAATAGTATCAAGGGCCTGATTAAAGTAATGAAAGCTTCTTTTGAAGGACTTTCTGAAAATTTGCTTGATGATGATATCATTAAAAATGTTGTAAAACTTGGAACTGCCATTATTGACCTTATAAATGATGTTGTTAAGTTTACAGGTGTGCTTTCCCCTGCTGCAGTTGCTCTTAGTAGTTTGTTTACCGTAGGTTCTGCAAAACAAATTGCCAATGTTCAAAAGCAGTTGGATGGTACAACAAACTCTGCAATTACGGCTGCAAAAGAACTTGCAAAAGTGAATAGCATTGCTGGTGCATGGGGAATGTTGGGTGCAAGTGGCAAAGCACAATTTAACAATAATAAAGACATTGAAAATTTTGCTATTCAGTTACAAAACCTTTCCCAAAAAGAGCAAGCTGCTGCATCTCATCTTGTCAACCTTTCCAATGAGCAAAGAGAGTATCTTAATAGCGTACAACAGTCTCTTGCCAATGGAGAGAGTCTTAATACACAGCTGTATCAACGTGAATTAAGCACCACTTCCCTTTCCCAAGCACAACAACAAAACATAATGGTCGAAGCCGGTTTAATGACGTCTGATGGGCAGTATAATTTACTTTCTGCTGAACAGGCCAGATTGAACCTTGAGAATTCTACGACCTTTACCACTTTGACTGCAGAAGAACAGCATGAAACAAGGGCTGCTATTTCTCAGACTGTTGCAAAACAGGCACAGGCCGATGCTACAAACGCTGCAACAAAAGCTCAACTTTTATTTAATGCTGCTGTGTCTGTAGGAAAACAACTATTACTTAGTCTTGCGATTGGTGCTGTTGTATTTGCTGTAGAGAAGCTTATTAAATTGATTAAGTCTTCTATAAAAACTTATGAAGATTTAGTCAATAAAGCCAGCGAAGCAAACAAAGCATACGAAGAAACAGCCACCACACTTGAAGATTTAAACAAGCAGTGGAAAGATCTTCAAAAGAAAAAAGATGAAGCAAGTAAAACCGATGGTGTAACTGACGAAGAAACTGCAAAAATTGAACGGCAGAGCAAATATCTTGAAGCTCAGATTAAGTTGTATGAAATACTTGCAAAACAAAAAGCCGAAGAAGCAAATAAGGCTGCCTATGATGTTGCTAATGCCGAGAATAATGTAAGTCTTAATCAGCCAGAATACTCTATTTTTGATGATCCGAATGGTATTGGTATACAGCCCAAAACAGTTAAAAATTCTGAATATCTTGATGAATTAGCTGAGAAATATGATACCCTATCTGGGAAATTAAGCGATCTAAATCAAGCTTGGAATGATGGCAAAATTAGTCAAGAAGAGTATGAAAAGCAATCAGAAAATTTATCTGATCAAATTAACAATACAGGGAATGCCATTACTGACACTTACCAAAAAGTAAGCGACAATTATGCCAACGCTCAAGATGATGGTAGTGAAACTTATAAAGCAATAAAAGACGATTTTGACCACGCTACTGATTCTTTTAATAACTGGGCAAGCACTTATGGTGATGGGGTTGGTGATATTGCAGCGGCGAATGAAGAATTGACTGATTCCGCGGATGATGCCAGCGATACGCTTGCTGATACTTATGAAAAACTAAACAGTGCCATTGATGAGATCCAGAGTGCCTATAATGCTTTAAGTAGCGCTGTAGAAGAATACAATGAGCATGGCGCTTTGAGTATGGATACATTACAAAGCCTGCTCAATATGGATGACAAGTATCTTGCCTGTTTGGTTAATGAAAATGGGCAGTTGTCGTTAAATGTAGATAGCTTCCAACAGTTAGCCGAAGCACGACTGAATGATGCCAAGGCTGCTGCGGTTGAGCAGGCTATGCAGGAATTGAACGCTGTTGCAAGCCAGACGGAAGCTACCGCAGCTGCAAATTCTATTACTGCTATTGCCAATAAAGGCGCTGCTGTTGATACCCTAGCCATTAAGTATACTAACCTTGGTAATTGTGCCGCCTATGCTGCACAAGCTCAAGCCATGGCAGATGCTTATACGGCTGCTGCTGCAAAAGACGCTACCGCTGCAGATAATATTATGGCTGGCCTAAATGCAAAACTTGGTTTGATTGATTCTACCATGAATTCCATCAAATCCAGTGCTACTGGTGCTGGAAATGCACTTGGCGGTTATAGTAATGCGGCAAGCAAAGCATCTAAAGCCAGTGATGCACTGAAAGATAGTCTTGAAAAACAGAAAAAAGCTGCCGAAGATGCCAAGGATGAACTTGAAGCATATTCCAACAAGCTAAAAATCTGGGGTGAGGCTGCAACTAAAGAGCTTGATAAGCGTAAAAAGGCTCTTGAAGATCAAAAAGATGCTCAGGACAAGCTTTATGATGATGAAATTGATCGTTTGAAAGCTGACCAGGATGCAAAAGATGAGGCTTTTGATAAAGAAAAGAAGCGGCTGAATGAAGAAAAGAAGCTGCAAGATAAACTGTATAAGCAACAGAAAGAAGAGTTACAGAATCAGAAAGAACTGCAAGACGAAGTTTATCAAAAGCAAATTGATGCACTAAAAGAGAAAAAGCAGGCTTTGCAGGACGCTAATGATGAAGAAGATCGTGCAATTAAACTGGCTGAGCTGCAGGATGCTTTAGAAAAGGCTAAGAGCCAGCGAACCATGCGGGTATACCAGCACGATACTGGTTTTGAGTGGCAGACAAACGAAAACGATGTTTCTAATGCTCAAAATGCCTTAGACGATCAGCAGCGTACTTGGAAACGTGAAGATGCAATTAAAGCCATTGAAGATGAAATTGATGCCATTGAAAAGCTGAAAGATGCTTACGACGACCAAATTGATGCCAAGATTGATGCCCTCGACAAAGAAAAAGACGCCTATGACGAATGGATAGATGGCCGTTTGAATCAAATCGAAACTGAAAAAGATGCTTTTGATGAGATGATTGACGGTCAAATTGAGGACATTGAAAAACGCCAAGAAGCCTTTGATGCTGAAATGGACGCCGAAATGGATAAACTGGATGAGTTGAAAGACAAATACCAGGAAGCCATGGATCTTATTGGTACCAGTTGGGAAGACTATCAGGAGCAATTAAAAGCTGCAGCAGCGTTCCAGGAAATGAGCTTTGCTGACATGAGCAGCTATGTAAGTGGTTATAAAGACAACGTACTTGCTAACATGCAGCAAATTGCTGAAGCTGAAAAACAGGTAAATGCTATTACAGAACAGCTTGCTGGACTTGACGATAGTAGTGGATCTGGTTCCGGTGGCGGCGGCGGTAGCGGCGGCGGTGGCGGCGGCGGTGGTTTGAAAGCTTTGAGCCTGGCTGCTGATGATGCCAGCGGTAAGATTGATAGCCTTAAAGATAAAATCATTGAGCTGGGTGATAAAAACAATGATTTAAAAGCTCAACAGCAGGATTTACAGGACCAGCTTGCCACATTGACAGAAGGTACGGCAGAGCATACCGAAACCATGAACCAACTTGGCGAAGTTCAGGATCAAATTGCTGCTAATACTACAGCGTTGGATGGTTTGACACAACAGTATATTGAAACCATCTTAAATGAAACCGATGCCACACAAGCTGATAGAGATACCCAGATCCGTATGATTACAGAGCTGATGAATCAATACGGAATAAGCTATAAGAGTATTGCTGGTTATCTTAGCGACTATGTTAATAATGTTGGTACTGCAACTATTAGTGCTGATGGTAGTTATCGTACTATGGCTGATACTATTATGGGGTTCTGCCGAAGCGCACAAGACCAGATTCATGGTACTACTAGCTATATTGATGAATTGATTGCTAAGTGCGGCGCTTTGGTAAAAGCCTGTAATGAGGCACAACAGGCCCAACGTGAATTAGAAGCACGGCAGGCATACAACGCCAACGCAAGAGCTAATGGGCAGAATTATACAAATCGTGTTGCTGCATCTGGTGTTCAGGTAAAGGGTGGTTTTGCCTCTGGCTCTAACCGTGTTGGTGGGCCTGGTATTTACAGCGTCGATGAACATGGCAATGAACTTATCCAGCGTACACGCACCCTCGGCAATGGGCGGTATGTGCAACTTGAATATGGTGATGCTGTATATCCTGCCAAAGCAACCAAAAATTTGTTTGATATTGGCGCAAATCCTATTGGTTGGATGAAAGACAATATCTCTAAAATTGTAGGCGATTTTGGAGCGATAAAAGCTGTGAACGGTCATCAGTCTCCTATCAATCTTACGTTTGGTGACATTATTGTTCAAAAACCTGTTGGCAACGCAGACGATCTTGCACAAAGCCTTATGCAAAATCTGCCTACGAGTTTCATTCAAGAGCTTGGGCGAAACCGATAATATGGTTAGATAAATGGTGGCAATCTATATGGTTGTCACCATTTATTATTTTATGTAGAACGATAACAATTCAATTAAGCGGAAGGATATAATGGCGTGAATATTGGCAAAGAACTTGCAGAGGTAGTAGCCTCCTGCGTTGTGAGTGCTGTTAATAAAGCAATGGCAACTGCAAAATTCGACAAAAGTTCTATTGGGGTTGTCCGTGATATAGATGAAAACTCATATACTGTGCTTGCTTTTGGAGGGCAGTATACCATTAACAGTAATTTGAAGTTTAGCAAGGGACAGAAGGTTGCTGTTGTTGCCCCACAAGGAAACTTTAACAAATTATATATGATTGCAATATGAGGGAGATGCGTATATGAGCAAACCAGTATTGTATGCAATCTCTGCTTTTGATGCAAGCAAAGAACATACATTTACGTTCAGTTTCAGCGGTGAACAAATTATTGAAACCCAGGCAAATATTTATAACAACGAAACAAATGCTTTAGTTTATAGTGGAAGCTACACAACCAGCAAAGCCGCTTTTGTATTGCCCGCCGGGTCAATTAAAAATAGCGCTGTACCCTATAATATTACGATTCGCGTTGTTACCAATAACAACGATAATAGATATAGTGAGTATAGCGATAAAGAACAATTTTATTGTGTCAGCTCCCCTACTTTTGACTTTAAAGGACTGGATTCCGCTAACTTAAATACAATCCGAGATAGCAGCTATTTACTTGAAATTGAGTACAGTGTACCAAGTGGCGAAAAAGAACAGCTTGATAGCTACCAGTATTTCTTGTATAACAGTTTGAAAGTAATGGTAGACAGTTCCCCTTTGTATTACGCAGACGGGAACACTTTCTTGCTTTCCTATTTGTCTGATGACACTAATTATTATGTACGGGCAATGGGAACCACCCAAAATGGGATGAAGATTGATACCGGGTATGTACCAATCTATGTTGATTATGAAAAAAGTAGCACTTATTTGGTCATTGAACCCGTAAGCCGCTATAGATATGGCGATATTCTAATCAAGAGCAACATTGCCTCGATTGATGGTTGGGCCTATCCTACTCCAGAACAATATTGCAGCGCAGCAGACAGTTCTACTGGGCAGGAACGAATTGGTATTGATTTGACACAAGACGGTAGTTATGTGGTGTTTGATGAAAATTATCAAATCCCTGATACTTTCGACATGGAGCTTGTTGTGATGAAATATATTCCCAATCGACGGATTCTTTTGCTAAAAGGTGACGGAGAGCAGCTGGAATTGTTTATTGCGCAACGTAAGTTTAGTGGAGATGGTAAAACATATACATACGCACTTTTAATAACCGGAGATCCTGGATATACAGTACAAAGCAATAAAATTGTAGATGAGGGACATTTCTTCACAATTTCCATGAAACGAGAAAATTGGTTGTATGAATTAAAGATTACCCCCAATGACAAACTTGAAACGCTTTATACTGTAAAGTTTACTGGTGTAAATGGCATTAAAAATCAGTATGTAAAGAGTGGAGCATTGCTTACCGATCCTGGCGACCAAGTAAAAGAAGGATATACTTTTGAAGGCTGGTACAACGGAAGTAAAAAGTGGAATTTTGCAAAAGATACCGTTACAAGCGATATGACACTGGAAGCTAAATTTACACGAGATGTATCTGTTACTTACACTTTGGATAATGCAACATCCAGTAATACCGTTAGCACCACCAAAGAAAATGAAAGCTTTGCAACAACGATTACGGCAAGTGCCAATTACGTTATTGACAGCATTACTGTTATTATGAATGGCAAGGATGTTAGTTCTGATGTTGTTAGTGATAATAAGATCACGATTAGTAAAGTAACTGGCCCCATTGAAATCACTGTTAAAACAACCATTCAATATAAAATTACTCAAACAATTACAAATGCTAAAACCAGTAATGGCACAACATATGTTAAGAGCGGCAGTGCTTTCACTACTACTATTACGCCTGAAACGGACTATGATTATGTTGATATTACTGTGAGCATGGGTGGTACAGATATTACCAGTACTGCGGTTAAGAATAATGTTGTAACTATTGATTCTGTTACTGGTGCCGTGCAGATTACTGCCGAGGGTAAGATTACAGAAAGAACCGCCTATACTGTTACTGTAAACTATAGTGAAGCATTAAGTACAAAGACTTATACCGCATATGAAGGCAAGAGCTATACCCTTAAGATTGCGGTAGATAGCAGTAATTTTGCATTCAAGTCTGCTACTGTTAAAATGGGTGGTGTAGATATTACTGATAGTGTTCTTACCGGTAGAGATGTGTATATTGAGAATGTAACTGGTGACATTGATATTGATGTTGTATTGATCCAGACATTCCAGATCTTTGGTGCTTATCAGAATGTTATCAGGAGCAATGAAGGTGATGTTGTTGGCTATGGTGGCACGTTTGAGTGTACTTATACACCTCAGTCTGGATATAACGCTGTTAGTATCACAGTTAAAAAGGGTGATATAACCGGCACTGTTGTTGATGGCTGTGTAACGGGAAATACGGTAAGAATTGAAAACGTCAAGTCCAATTATTACATTATGGCAAATGGCTACAAGGTAAAAAATTGGGACGTCACTTATGATCTTACAAACGCAACCAGCAGTAACAGCGATGCAACTGTCGAACTTAATGGTTCTTATAAAACTACAATTAGTGGAACTGATCCTTACCGGTTAAAGAGTGTAACAGTAACCATGGATGATGTTGACATTTCTAACGATGTTGTTACTTGGGAATCTGGTAAATATGGCATCCTTACTTACAACAATGCAACCATAAAAATTCCAGAAGTTACCGGAAAACTTAACATTAGTGTTGTTGGTTCTATGATGTATTCTATACTCAAAAAGACAAGTGATTGTAAAACAACGAATGAAACCTCTATTGGTATAATAGCTGGTCAAGTGTGGGATGGTGATACATACTTCTGTGCTTATGTTCCCTCTAGTGGATATACTAGCTGCAATATTAAAGTGTACAAAGGCTCAGACAGTACTGGCGAAGAAGTAACGAATAGTGTTGTTGGGAAAACAACGATTGATGGTGTTACTTATGATAGTGTAACCATTAAGAATGTAAAGCAAGTATATTATACAGATGCCTCTGGTGTAAAATAATGTAGGGAGAGTGACAATCAATGAATCTTTTAGGATTAAGCTTATATACAGACGCTAATAGTATGATTCCCCTACCCCCTCGCCACAACTCATTTACTTATACGCGACTTGAGAACGGTGCTTTTGATGAACTCCTGTTTTGTACCAATGTTATACAATTTGGTCAGACAATTAAAAGTGAATGGGATAACGACACCATTTTACACGCAAAGTTTGATAATGATTTGCGTGGCGGCAACCTTGAATACCGTGCTGATACTGTCAGCACGGTACGAGTAAAACGCAGAGAGCGTGGAGAAAATGGAAGTTGGATTACCTTGAAGGAATTTCCAATCAAAGAGACTTCTGATTTTACATTTACTTATGTTGACCGTTATGCTAGGGCAAGAACTGAATACGAGTATGCCGTTGTTCCGCTTATCAATAACGTGGAAATGAATTACACGATTGGTACTGTATATAGCGATTTTGATGGCATTATTATTTGTGATTCAAATGAAAGCTATCAAACTGTGGCAGATGAAAGTATTCAGACTGTGACCCGGCGGAATCCAGCTAGTATCATTGAACCGTTGGACAGCGTTTATCCTTATGTTATATATAATGGCAATACAAATTATGATACTGGAACTGTGCAAGGATTGTTTGTGGAAATTGATTGGGACAAAAAGGTATTCAAAACAAAATCCAGTTTTATGTTACGTGATACTGTTATGCACTTTTTGACAAATGGTCAGCCAAAGATTTTGAAAAGCTTTGATGGCAGAATCTGGATGGTTGATATCACTGGCGATCCAACAGCTACTGTGCAAAACCATCCCGACCAAGTTTCTATTAGTTTTAATTTTACTGAGATTGGAGACACTTACAGCACGACGGATATGTATAACAATGGATTGACTGATATTAACCGCGAAGGGAGTTGATAACGTATGAGTTATACACCTACACAAGATGATATTAACCTGCTTTATCAACGGCACAAAAAATTGTATTCCAAGGTCAATTTACTTAACAGTGATTTTAGAACGATTGATTCTTTGGAAGGTGTTCTTACAAATGGAACATTGACTATTAGCGCTAATAGCGACACCCGGCGGACATTTACCTGCAACATGCACTTGGCTAAAACAAGTGCTGTTACAGCCTATAATGTTTATGATTGGGCCAACAAATATTTGCGTGTTTTTATTGGAATTGAGGACGTTAGGACAAAAATTGTTCATTGGTATGAAGCCGGGTTATTTATTCCCACTCAAAACGGGTTTCAATATGATACTTCAAATAACACTTTAAGTTTAAGCTGTGTTGATTTGACAGGGAAATTGGATGATACAACTTGTGGGCAAGTTACCGGACTTGGGACGATTATTAAAACTGGCCGGTACATACGACAATCCATGATTGAAGTGCTTAAACTTGGAGGCATTACAAAATATTTAATTGATTACCCACAAAATGATACCGAGGCCGAAAATGACAAGACTAAAGTTCCTTACGATCTTGAATTTGGCACGGGGGCAACCGTATGGAATATGCTTACGACCTTGCGAGATTTATATTATCCATATGAAATGTTTTTTGATGGAGATACCTTTGTTTGCAAAGAAATTCCTAGCTGTAAAGACGATCCTGTCATTTTGAATCATGAAGTAATTGATCCTCTAATTATCAGTGAAAATACCACCGTTGACGAAACCACGATACGAAATTGTACTGAGGTTTGGGGATCTAGTATTGACAGTGATTATTATACAGAAAATGTAAGCTATGCAGATGGATGTTACACATTAACGTATGACAGTGCATTGACCAACTTTAAGGTAAAGAGTAATAAGCGCTTTAGCTTTGTTGCACCAGAAACAAACGCCAAAGGCTGTTCTGTAAAAATAGTTCAAGGCGAGAACACTTTTGGACCATATAAAATTTACAGTGGCACTGACAAAGACGGAAATGATGTTGAGCTTGACGCTGGTGTAATGGCTGCCAAAAAGTATTACGTTATAAAGTGTTATAAAGATGCTGATAAAAATTTACGGATGCAGTATCTTGGGCAGGGCCAGGTACACGCTATGGTCATTTTAAGCGATAATCCCCCAACGGGCGATGCTTATGAGCAAGCTAAGATTGATGAAGCCTGTGACGTACTGGAATATATTTCTACAAATGATCCCAGTGACACGACTGGCATGTACCATTCCCCTTATTCTATCGAAAAGATAGGCCGACGTAATTCAGTTCTTAGTGGTGGGGATTTTGAAAATATTCCAAACGATGATTTAGGACTACAACGTGCAGAATACGAGAATTGGAAGAGCTGCCGTTTGACAGATGTAAAAACACTTGAAATGATTATGATTCCATGGCTTGATGTAAATAAAAAAATCAGTTACACCCCAAGAGCTGGGAAACCTGGTGAAAAGCATAGTCCAATGGAATATATTACCAAAGAAATTACAATCAATTTAGGCAGTGGGACAATGAGCGTAAATATGCAGAAATTCTACCCCTATTATCCATACATTACTAAAAAAGGAGAGTAAAATATGGCAGAACTTGGTTCTAACGGAAAGTATAATGATTTGCAGTACACAGACTTCCCTGCAAGTGTTGATAGTTGGGAAGATGTGGCGGATGTTAGTGCAGATAGTATTACACTGGCAAATCAATATCGTCAATATTGTGAAGACGGGAATTATAGTGCAGCCCAGCAGCTTTTGGAGAACAACCCAACACTGAAAAAGATGCAGATCAATGCACTAACTATCAATCAGATTCGACATGCCACTATGGCTCTTGAGCGAATGTTCAAAGATGATATTGAGACATATGTGAAAGATCAGGTTTTTGCTGACGACTTGATGTTCTCTACCTATACTCATACTTATAATTCTTCTACCAAGACCCACAATTTCAAAGGCAAAGGACCAAATGGTAAGGCCAAGTGTGTTGCCACGTTCCAGAGTGGAGATAAAATTACTGTCAACGGCAATACTTGCCCTGCATGGTGTGGCCCCGATAACATGAGTGACGCTGGTAGCAATGTGATTGTAAATGGGCGATGGGTGACTTTTATCTATGATGGTTCTCAGATAAATTTTAAGGGCGGCGGCGGTGCAGCATCCTCGGATATCGCCGCCGCCACTGCAACTTCGGGGCTGGTTTTGAATGGTAAGACTTTTTATGCCGGTAGCAGTAAAGGTGTAAAAACTGGTACTTTGCCTAACTGTGCTGTTGCTGGCGGTGGAGATGACACTGTTGGTTTGAATTCTAGTAAATTCCCACACGTTGGTGTTACTCCATATGGTGGTTCTATTCATTTTACAACTAATACTGATGGTGTTCAACGTTTTTGTTTCCAGGCTCCTTATGGTGCGTTTGGTGGGCCAAATGATGTCGCTGGGCTTGGCGGCGATGGTTATATTGGCGTTCCCCCTGAACGATTCGGTGATGCAAGCGCAGATCAGATCTTAAAGGGCCATAATGCAACAAGCAAAAACGGTCTTTCTTTGTCTGGTACAATGCCGGACAATGGTGCTGTAAGTGTTACCCTTGATGCAGGCGGAAGTTACACTATTCCCAAAGGATACCACAACGGTAGTGGTAAAGTACGTGCTACTGCTTTAAGTGGGCAGAGTGAAGGTACTGCAACTGCTGCCAACATTTTGAAAGGTAAGACGGCCTGGGTAAACGGTACGAAACTGATTGGTACGATGGAGAACCGCGGCCAATATCAATATTGTGGTGGTGTTGGTGAAGGTGCTGATAGCAGTGTTGGATATCTTTCTTTGAATGCAATTCCTGAAGGCGCTTATTTTTCTAATAATGCTGATTGGGCACCAGAAATCCGTGTTAAGAAAGATGTACTGTATAAATATTTGCAGATTGATTCTAGTAAGATCGTTTCCGGCCAAAGTATTGGCGGTACAGGTAGTTTGCAGTTAGTTGGTACTGCCCCACAGGGAAACACCCAGATGATTCAGTTGTGGCAGGGTTTTGAAGCGAATAGCCAGAGTAAAACAGTAGAAGGTATTACTGGTGGTGGTAAGCGAAAGATCTGTTATAGTGCTGTTGTATGGGGTGGCGAAAACTACAGTTGTACTGTTGAAATTTCCGGTTACAAGAATGGTAGTTGGACAAAAGTGTTTAATAAAACATCTCAAGGTATGTCTGAGGCTGGCATTGTTGAATGCGATGGCTACGAAAAATATCGTATTTATTATTATACGGATGGTCATACATATACCAACGTGAGAATTGCTGTGTTTGGCTAATTTTTTAATATTATCCTATGGGCTACTGCCATTTTGGCGGTGGCCCATTTTGATTATAAAAGCATTGGAGGAAGTAATGATGGAGAAATGTATTGATATTAGCAGACACCAAACTGCTTTTGATGCTGCAAAATGTAAGAACGCTGGCATTACTACAGTAATGTGCAGATTGGCTTACGGTAAGAGCAAAGATGTAAAGGCTGACATTTACATGAAGGCTGTAAAAAGTGCTGGTTTGAAGCTTGGCGGCTATGGATTCGGGACTTGGCATTATAAAAGTGTATGCAACAGCAATCTTGATACAGCCAGGGCTGTAATGAAAGAACAGGTAAATGCTTGGATTTCGATTGCCAAAGAACAGGGCTGTAACAGTTGGGTTGGTATTGACCAAGAGCTTGAAAGCAAACAAACGATGGGTCTTAGTATTGGCGATAATATCACTCTGCTAATTGAGGCTGCCAAGATGATTGAAAGTGCTGGCCTGCACGCTTGCTTGTATGCTTCTGCAAGCTGGATCATGGCGAATGTAAATCTGAGTCGTTTTACTTATCCCTTGTGGGTAGCCTATTATAAGTGGTATGGCACCAAAAAGGATTTCGACGGAACTGAAAGCTTCCCGACTACCGGGACTTATGGTAAATGGATGACTGAGCACAAAAACCAAATTTGTATGTGGCAGTTTACCAGTGAAGGCTATGCTAGTAAATATGGTGCAACGCATGGCTCCGATGGTCTTGACAAAAACTGGTTGTATTATCAGCCAAATGCCAATGTAGTTACTCCAACTTCTCCTGCTGCAAATCAGGAACATTTTGATGAATATTGCTTGTTCCCTATGAGCGCACTGAGAGTAACCCAGGGTCTAGGGTTTACAGTAGATGGCGTGAAGGCAAGTGCTTACAGCCATTTGTATCAGACTGCATATGATTTTGCTGGTGAAGACACTGGTAAATCTCCTGTTTACGCACCGTTTTCTTGTGAGGTTATGCGGATCTATAATGGCAGAAGTGCCGGTTCTAAATGTAATTTCACTTGGTTTGCCAATACCAAACGTGTAAAGTGCATGAACGGCAAGGTATACAAGCCTGGTATGCTATTTGTTATGATGGCACATTGTGATACTTCGTTTATGCAGGCACATGGAATTCGACTTGGTGCAAAATTTAGCCAAGGTGAAGTATGCTATAGTGAAGGTAATGCTGGTGGCGTTGGTAGTCATTGTCACATGACGTTTGGCGAAGGCCCTTGGGATGGGAAAGGCTGGCATGAGATTTCTAATCGTAAAGGCTCGTTTGAAATTAACAATCCCCTGCCTTTACATAAGATCTGTTGGATGCGGCTTGAATGCAAGGTTCTTGATACCGGTGGTTATACTTGGGTAAGAATCAGTAAAACCATTAAGCTCCCCAATTCCGAAGGTAGTGCCCCTAATAACAATAACAATGCGGGCAGTGCCAATAATTCTAATTCCACTGCGTACTTCCCTGCTTACACTGGGACTTCTAATAGTATTATCACCGCACTGAACGCTATTGGAGTAAATAGCTCTTACAGTTATCGTGAAAAGATCGCCCAGGCCAATGGCATTACTGGTTATAGGGGTACTGCACAGCAAAACCTTAATATGGTCGCTTTGCTGAAAAAAGGCTTGCTTGTAAAGCCTGGGTCTACTGTATACTTCCCTGCTTATACTGGGAATAGCGGCTCTATTGCTGCAGCTTTGAATTCTTTGGGTATTGATAGCTCTTACAGCTATCGTGAAAAGATCGCTGCGAAGAATGGAATCACTGGCTATAAAGGAACACCTGCTCAGAATACTCGAATGCTTAATCTCTTGAAACAGGGAAAGCTCTTGAAGCCGTAAAGGTTGTATGATATATGAAAATTAGGCGAAACGATATGAAACAAGAAAATATTGAAAAGCCCAAAAAGAACACCTACCACAAAGAAGAAAAGAGCCAGAAGCAAAAGCCTCGTTATCAGAAAATGGTAACAACTGTTTTGTACTTGGCTCTTTTTATTATTGTTGGATATACCTTTTGGGAATTCTGGCACGTTGGCGAATCAGTAAGTCCAGAGATTTATGATAAGACTGTTGATCTGTTTTTGGGACTACTTGGTATTACCGGATCTTTGAAGATTAGTGAAACCATCATGGATGGTGTAAAGGGATCTTTCCAGTATAAATACGGCAATCCAGACAATATTGAGGTTGATCCCAATGAGCCATCACTTGGTGTTGATGACCGCGGTGGCGAGTAATAAAATATAAATTTTATTAGGAGAAAATGAACGTATGTACGTTGTTAATTTTATCGCTGAAAATTGGTTTTTGATTGTTTTTGCGCTTGTTGCTATCATTTTTGTGACTTGCTCTATTATTAGGTTTATTCACATGCCTACGGCAAAACAAATTGAAAATTTGATGGAATGGCTAAAGATTGCTGTTGTGGAGGCAGAAAAACAGTTCCAGTCTGGCACCGGCCAGCTAAAGCTTCGCGCTGTGTATGAAAGTGCAGTCATTGCCTTCCCGTGGATTGCAAAGTATATGACTTTTGAAAAGTTTAGCCAGCTTGTTGATATTGCTCTGGTTTGGATGCGAGAGCAGATTGAGCAAAATGAAAAGATTCGTGAATATATTGAGGGCAACGAAAAAGATAAAGTTGCCGCCTAACACGTAAAAAGATAGGGATACCAAATGAATGGTATCCCTATCTTTTTTTGCCTTTTGACGATCAATTAGTCTGTTTCTTGTTTTTGACCTTTTTCTTCTAACTTTTTTGTAAATAGCTGTTTTAATGAGTTGTATGATTTTTCCAAAGCACTAGATCTTGACACCAAGTGCTCGGCATACTTTTTGTATTTCAAGAGAGTTTTAGTATAAGGAGTGATTCCACGATATTGATTTGAAAATGCCACATATGCGTCAATAATCCGGTAAAGTTCTTTACTATCAAAATCATATGGGAAAGTACCTAGTATAGAATCTCTGTCATCTTGCGATTCATATTTATCAAAGAACGTTTCAAAGTCATCATTGATATCTTCTAACGCACTGATTTTTTCTTCAAGGCGATCTAGCGATTCCTGCCAACGATCAATTTGGCTGTCATACTGTGGCTCGTTAGATTCTCTATCACTATATAGGTCTTCCCAATCTTCTTGTTTGAATTTCAAATCAACAAAGACATTATGTAGAGAATCAATAAGAGTGCTCCAAGAATCATATTTTGTATAAAGCTTTTCCATTGTCATGTCCTTTTTGAATATAAGCCTATAAAATCAGGATGCAAAAAAGATGTTCAAGATAATATATAGCAGCAGTGCAGCACCAATAAAGAGCTTTAAGCAACCTCCATCATCTCCGCCATTGTTTCCGCTATAATTGCTTTTGAATGACTGGTTATAATGAGCATAGCCTGTACTACCTTTCCCGAAATAGCCGTAATCTTTAGGCATACAAAAAATCTCCTTATAATGTTTATATTTTGAATCCCCACTTGACATATTTTTTATTCTGTGGTTATATTATAGTAGCATGATTGCTAAATGTCAATACATTATTAGCTTTTTTGCCAACAAAACGAAAGGACGATATTTATTTATGGCGTATGATGAAAAAGATATTATAAGGCGTATCTTGGCATTAAAGAATTCCGCCGGAATTACCAATAAGGATCTTGAATCAAAAATCGGAATTGCTTCCGGGTCTATTTGGAAATGGGAGAATGGAAAAAGTAAACCGGGTGTTACCTCAATTATAAAATTAGCAGAATTCTTTAATGTTTCTACTGACTATTTATTGGGCCTTACAAGTATTCCCGTATCAGTAGAGCAGACCGCTTCTAGCACACTTGATGAGGATGACCAAAGAATCCTTGCTTTGTATCACAAGCTTGGATTTGAAGGGAAAACCGTAATTCAGGCCACTTTGATTTCGGAATCAAGACGTATGGCGTTGGGGTTCTAATAATCTCTTGAGCAAAGAAATCACTCGCGTTGTTTTATATTTAAGATATTCAAGCAACGCTCAATCTGAGCAGTCCATTGAAGGACAAATGCACGTTTGCGAAAGCTTTTGTACAAGAAATAATTACGCCATTGTACAATCTTATATTGACCGTGCATTATCTGCATCCAAAAACACAGACAAGCGCATTCAGTTTGCCCAGATGCTAAAAGATGCAGAAAGTGGTAATTTTGACGCTGTTGTAGTCTATAAGCTTGATAGATTTGCCAGAGATCGTTACGATTTTGCTATGGCGAGATATCGTCTAAAGAAATGTGGTGTTGCCATTATTTCTGCAACCGAAAATCTAAGCGATAGCCCCGAATCTATTATATTGGAATCTGTGCTAGAGGGCATGGCAGAGTTTTATTCTGCTGAACTTTCACAAAAAGTTTCTCGCGGTATGAGAGAAACCGCCGCAAAGCATAATAGTGTTGGCGGTGTTGCACTAGGGTACAAGGTTGAAAATAAAAAATATGTTATTGACCCTATAACTGCACCTATAATAAAAGAGATTTTTCAGCTTTATGCAAATGGAGTATCTATCGCAGATATTTGTAAATCGTTAAACGAAAAAGGATATAGAACTTCTGCTGGGAAGCCTTTTAATCGAAGCTCGTTTAATAGAATCCTGCGCAATGAACGTTATATTGGAGTATATAAGTATCTTGATTATCGTGCTGAAAATGGCATTCCTGCAATTATAGATAAGCCTCTTTGGGACGCTGTACAATTAAGGCTAAATTCTCCTAGACCCGGCGGATGCCACAAAGCAGATATTCCATATTTGTTAGCAGGAAAGCTTTTCTGTGGACATTGTGGGAATAAGATGAATGGTGAATCCGGGATTAGCCACACAAAAGCTAAATACTATTATTATTCTTGCTATGCACATAAACGTGGAAAAGGCTGCCTAAAGCGAAGCGTAAAAAAAGACTGGATTGAAACTATTATTTTACAAAATTTAAGGGCATTATTAACAAAAGAAAGTATAGACAAGATTTCGTCACTTGCTGTAGCTGAGAATAAGAAACAGATCAATAACGGAACACGAATTCCACTACTTGAAGAAAAGATAAGAGATAACGAAAAAGCAACTCAAAATATCATTAAAGTCATCGAAAAAGGTGTTTCTTCTGATAGTTTGATAGAACGCATTCACGAATTGGAGCAAGAAAAGCAGGAGCTTTTACTTCAACTTGCCATTGAGAAGCGTGGGGTTGCAAAACTTTCAAAAGAAGAAATAACCTACTATTTATCACAATTTTCAGAAAATGATTTTGAAAACGAAACACTGAATCAAAGCCTTATTGACTTACTTATAAATTCTGTTACAATATGGGATGAACCTGATGGAAATTTTAAGATTGTTATTGCCTATAATTTAGAGATGTATCCAGCACAAACTTTTAAGCTTAATCCAACTGGGTATGATTTGCAAAAGTTTTATCGGGTTCAAACTCCCAAAAAAGTAGACAAAATTCAAGAATGCAAAAGCCAATCACCAAAGGCATCGAAGGTTATCAATAAGGTGTCTGGTGGCAATTCAAGATCAGCATCAAATAAACCAAGGGCAAAATCAAGAGAAAAAAGGTCAAACAAGGTACAAAAAGGCAGCGATAATTGCGAAGAAGTATCAGGTTCGGATACTGCAAATGGTGGTCCACCAAAACAATATAATCCGAACCTTTTGCCGATTGGTCATGGGTTCGGATTTATTATTTCTATTGGAGAAATTAAAGACTGGTAATGAAGAAAACAGGAGGACTGTCGATCACGCTAAGGTGCATCTGAAGACAAAGAAAAGGACGGATATTTCGCAAACATAAGCAGGATTCAAGGCAAGGAGCCTTAGAATCCTTTGTGAATTCCAAGGCTTTTTCATGCAAAATCCCGCTGTGTTTAGAAATAGACTGAATTTTCGACTTTTCAGATACGCCCTAGGGCAATACCGCATCATTCTAAGTGCCGATACGGCGAGCGA